>Ga0335082_10000100_pt1 | contig 87005 bp, 75 predicted proteins | sample Lox_Sample_41_FD_206718 | JGI IMG/M metagenome (GOLD analysis project Ga0335082, IMG submission 206718) | Soil microbial communities from Loxahatchee National Wildlife Refuge, Florida, United States - Lox_Sample_4.1 | ecosystem: Environmental > Terrestrial > Soil > Wetlands | place: USA... | reverse complement strand
TCCCGCTAGAAGCCGCCGCAGGCCAGCGCTATCCCGAACACATGATGGCAATGGTCAACCGCTAAAGAAAACGTCACCCCAAGGGTGCCCCAGCCTTGTCGCGCAATTTTGCGACAGGGTGGGGATTCTGACTTCCCCTGTGTCCCCTTGTGTCCTCTGTGGTGAAAGCTTTTGATTCACCGCTCTCCGCCTGGATCCCACGTTTTCCACTTCCGGCTATTCGAGGGCCCTTCCCGCTAACTTTCTGGGATTCTCGACGAGGACTTCCATGTCTACTCAGCAAGCGTCGAAGCATCCGTCCCACCGATTACTATCTTGATCCCTCATTTCTTCCGCACCCGCATTGCGATCCCGACCTTGAATTGCGGACTGTCAATCGTTTTCTCTCCGCCGTCGTGGTGAAAACGTGCTTCTCTCGTTCCGCCACCCGCCACGTCGACCCAAGTGAGCGCATACCCTCCACGAGGTAGATTCAGCACAATCTGCGTCGGCCCATTCCCATCCAGATAGATCGCGTACTCTCCCGTGCCGGACGACAGCGCATGTGCGACCACTCCCGCAGCGTGCTTCACCACTCCAAAATCCGGATGCATCTCCACCAGCGGCAGCCCCTTCAGAAACTCGCTTAGAATTCGCAGCCGCTTCCGCAACTCCGGACTTCCTCCCCCCGGTCCATTCGCCTCCAGGTCTCTTCCATCCTCATGCCCCACGCTGAACGAGTAGTCAAGATGATCGAACACGCCTCCGCCTGACAGCATGAAATTCCAGGCTTGCCGCGTGTACTTGTCGTCCTCCCGGCCGAGAAATCCCGTCTCGTCGTACGAAAGCGCCTTCCCCAAGCCGTAATTCAATGCCGCCGCCTCCGCATACGCATAATGAAAGTTCACAATGCTCACTCCCGGCAGCACATCCCGAACCGGATATACAAAGTTGCAGCAGTTCTGCGCAATTAAATGTTTGTTGGCGAGATTCGATTCCTCTGAAGTAATCCATTCCGCCACACGCGTCTGCCACGCCATCGTCGCGGCATCCGGCAAGTCAATCGAATTCGGATACTGATCTCTCCCGCTGAACAAATACGGATTCACCACGTTGTTGAGCACCGGTCGATCCGACCAGGGCTCATTCGCGATCTCGAAAATTACGTTCGGATATGCGCTCGCCTCGCGCACCAATTTCCGCGCGTACTTCTCCTGATATCCAAGGATGTCCCGGTTCTCTAGCGTGTTCAGCTTTTTCCAGTCGATCTCGTCCGTCGCATTCACATTGTTCTTGCGATTAAAGGGCGACACGTTCCATTGCATGTCGCCGTACTGCGAAGAGAACAGCGTTACTTCAACCACAATCCCGCGTTTCGAAGCATCGCTCAGGAAATCGTGCAGCCGCGTGAAATACTCCGGATTCCACTTGTCGAGATCAAATTTGTTCCCGCCCCCCTCATATCCTGGCTCTGCACTGCGAGCAAATGGCGCGACAAACTTCCCCGGCTCCGGCGCCAGATCGTTCCTCAAAATCCCAAACGATTTCGCAGGAACCTCCACATACGATCCGCCAAACAGCCGCGTGTAATTCATGCCATCCGCCGAAAGGGTTTCCAGATATTTGTGATAATCGAAATCCCCATTCAGCACCGCACCATAGTGCTCGCCGCTCCCGACCAGCACCACCGCGTTGCCCCGATACAAAAAGTAATGCGGATTTTGCGGATGCAGCGCGATCGGCCTTTCAGATATTTGTTGCGCTCTGGCAGGGATTAAGACTGTAAGAACACCGAAGAAAATAAACGATGCAGCTTTCGTAAGCGACACAGCGGCATCTCCTGACCGGACACCAGCATACGCTTCGCAATCGATTGTTTTGGAGATTCCCCGCTAGAAAGGCCGTACCACCAGCACGTAAACGAGGGCCACGATGCACAGGGTCAAAACGAGCAGCGACAGCTTTTCAACTTTCATCGTGTCTTTCTTGCCTGTCGTTTCGTCCGCCATAACAACATCAGTTTCCTCCAGAAACTTCACCCTGAAAATGGCCCCCACGTGGCTGGCACGCCGGTAACATCACCAAAGTTTCCTCCTGTAAATGAATAGAGATAGCAATGGGTGCCCCATTTCTCGCCGCGCGTTTTGCGCGAGAAGTGGGGATTTTGCCCTTCTGTCGCAATGAGACAAAACTCGTTGTCATTCCGAGGGAGCAAAACGACGAGGAATCTGCTGTCTTTTTCACACTCCCAGTTTAGCTGGGGCGTGATCCCCATCACCCTCCCCTCCTATCCGATAAGCTAGATTGTTCGGGGAGGCCCCAATGCTCTCAAAGCGCATCACTCTCTTACTCACCCTCGCACTCGTACCTTTAACCGCGGCGGTAGCTTTCCAGGCAAGCCAGATCGCCACGTCCCACACAATGACGATCGACGCGCTGCTCAAGACTTTGCAATCCTCAAAAGGCGACAAGCCTCTTCTTATTCATGTCGGATCGCACGTCCTCTACGCACAAGCCCACATTCCAGGCTCCGAATACATGGGACCCGGTTCTGATCCCGCGGCCCTGCAGCGCCTTCGCACGCGCGTTGAATCACTGCCGCGCAACAAGTTCATCGTGATCTATTGCGGCTGCTGCCCCTGGACCCACTGTCCCAACATGAAACCCGCCGATGACGCTCTTCACGCTATGGGATTCAGCAATGTGAAGTCCCTCTACATTCCGAATAATTTCGGCACCGACTGGGCCGCTAAAGGCTACCCTGTCGCTAAGGGAGAATAGACATCTATGTAGGGACAGCCCTCCATAGCCTGCCCTGAGCAGAGTCGAAGGGGCTGTCCAGCGAGCGAAGTGAGCGCATTTTTCTTGATGTCATGAGAAACAAACTAATCATCGGATTACTGATTTTGCTTGTGATTGCAGGGACCTACACCTACCGTCATCGGTCCGGAGGTGCAACATCATCGACCCCGCCGCCCCGTCCCGCTCCCGACTTCACACTCCCGCAGCTCGCTGGCCAGCCACTTAAACTCTCCGACTATCGCGGTAAGGTGATCCTGCTCGATTTCTGGGCTACCTGGTGTGAACCCTGCCGTGCAGAAATCCCGCACTTCGTAGAACTGCAGAACAAATATGGAAATCAAGGTCTGCAGATCATCGGCGTCTCCATGGACGACACTCGCGATCCCGTGCCCGCCTTTTACCAAAAATTCAAAATGAACTACCCGGTCGTCATGGGCAATGCGCACATCGGAGAACAATACGGCGGGGTCCTCGGGCTCCCTATCGCCTTCCTCATCGACCGCAAAGGCCAAATCCACAAGAAACACATGGGCGCCACTGACGCGTCAGTATTCGAAAAAGAGATTGCAGATTTGCTGAACGGAAGGTGAGATGGGTGCCCCATTTCTCGCGCGTCATTTGCGCGAGAAGTGGGGATTCTAGGTTTGCGGATCGAAATTTCAAGGACGGCAATCAAGGACAACTTTTGCCATTCCGAGCGGCGAAGCCGCGAGGAACTTGTTGTCCTGTCCCTCGTCCACATTCCCAGCGTCAATCACAATTGTCAGCAGCGCCGCGTCAAAGCAGATCAAAATCACTTGCGCGTATACGCCGTCACCTTACCGTCCACCACCGCCGCCACATACTTCCCCGAACCCAAATCCCGAAACTGCACCACCCGATGCCCCTCCCGCGCCAGCTGCCCCCATCGGCTCGGCTTCTCCGGATTCTGCTCAATCCCCTGATACTCCACTCCATCCATCACAAACCGCACAGTGCGAAGCTTCCGCGATCCCGTCCGCGTCACCCGCGCAATCTTCCCACCGACGCTCACCTCGCCTGAGGTCATCATCTGCTCCGCCACCAATTTCAAAATCTCCCGATCCATCCTGAATAACTCGAGCCTAAACAATCTTTCTGTCATTCCCACGAGTCGCGAAGCGACGAAGGAGGAATCTGTTTGTCGGGAGTGCCGTGGAAGAGCGGCGCTTCAGCGCCGCGCAAGCTCCCAAGACAGGAAGGGGCTTCAGCCACGGCGTGAGATCAACCCACCAACTCCCGATCCATCCACTCCAGAATGATCTTCCGCATCTCCGGCAACTCCACATGCGCGCAATCAAACAACTCAATCCTGCAATCCGAGCCTTTCCCGTACTTCGTATAAAGCGGCATCAAGTAATCTCGAATCTTCTCCACTCCCGCCGGCGGCGTCAGCGGATCCTTTCTCCCATTCACGCTCAAATGCGCCCGCGGCACAATCAGCTCATTAATGTCCGCGGTCTGAAAATGTTTCAGCAGCGACGGCACGTAGTAATAGATCCCGTGCTCCTTCAACCCATGCGTCCGGATCAACTCTTGGTAGTCGGTCAGACAGCACACATCCATGCACACCTTCACCCTAGGATCGAGCGCGGCCAGCCACCACGCCTTCGTCGATCCCATCGACATCCCAAAAGCCCCGAGCCTGGACGCATCCACCTCCGGACGCCCCGCCAGATAGTCCATCGCCCGGAACTCATCAAACATCATCATTCCGTACAGCACCTGCCCGCGCCACAGCATCAGCTTGAACGCCGTCTGCTCTCCCTCACTTCCCTCGTGCTCATGCTTGCGCTCGCCAAAACACCAGCTATCGATCGCCAGCGTGACAATCCCTTTCTCGGCGACCACAGGCGCATAGGCCGGCTGCGCATCCACGCCACGAATCAGCTGCTCCTTGCCAAGGTCATACATCCCGCCATGCCAATGGATGTAAAGCAGACCTGGCGCCTTCTCCTTTCGCTTCTTCGGAATCAGCAAAATCGCAGGCACGGGCTCGACCCCATTCAAATCAAGCACAAGGCGTTCGAGCGTGTACGTATCGTGCTCTTCTTTGCTAACCAGTCGTGGAGGCCCAGGCTTGTGATTCCAAGGCAAATCCCCAAGAAGCCCCCAAAGCTCCTTCCGCCGCTTATCCTGCTTTGAAGAAAACGAGTCCTGGGCCGCGACGGGAATCTCTGCAAAAGCAGAATTCCCCGCAGCCAATCCGCCAGCCACAGCGCCCATCTTGATAAATTCTCGTCGTCTCATAATTTGTGTGGCGCGGCTACCTCGCCCGCGTGCGAGCAAAGCGAGCAGCCGATCGTCACTAGCCGGCAATATACGCCCAAATATCGCCCACAGAAAAAGGGTTTGTCATTCCGAGGCGCATAGCGCCAAGGAATCTGCTGTCCTCACCACGCCGACCACGTTGCAATCCCCTCCCCGTCCGTATTATCGTTCCCGCTTGATTCCGCATCGCACCCGGAGCCCCACATGAATCATCTATCCTGTAGACGCGCTCTACTAATCATGACCACGCTTTCCACGCTCACTTTCACCGCCGCCGCCCAGCTTCCCGCTCCGCCTGTCGCGAAGAAAGTCCCGCACACGTCCCAGGTCAACGGACGCACTCTCACCGACAATTATTTCTGGCTGCGCGAGAAGTCCAATCCCGAGGTCCGCGCCTATCTCGAGGCCGAGAACGCTTACACCGACGCGGTCATGAAGCCGACCGAGCCCTTCCAGAAGAAGCTCTACGACGAGATGCTCAGCCACGTGAAAGAGACCGACGTCGAGGTCCCCTACAAAGAAGGCGACTATTTTTATTACACGCGCGTCGAGGCCGGCAAGCAGTATCCGATCCGCTGCCGCAAGAAGGCCAGCATGGACGCGCCGGAAGAAATCCTGCTCGACGTCAACGAACTCGCCAAGGGACAGGCTTTCATGACGATCGCGGCGTTCGCGGTCAGTCCTGACGGCAACCAGCTCGCCTACTCCTATGACAACACGGGATTCCGTCAGTTCAATCTCGCGGTCAAAGACCTGCGCACCGGCAAGACGCTCGCCGATCACGCCGAGCGCGTGGGATCGGTCGTATGGGCTGCCGACAATCAGACCATCTTCTACACGCAGGAAGACGCTGTCTCGAAGCGCCAATATCGGCTTTATCGCCACGCAGCTGGATCAGCCGCTGCCGATACTCTTGTCTACGAAGAGCCGGACGAGAAGTTCGCAGTCGAAGCCTACAAGACTCTCAGTGACGCCTACATCATTCTCGTATCGTACAGCCACACCACGAGCGAAGCGCGCTTCATTCCGGCAAAGCAGCCCGACGGCGACTGGAAAATTCTCGAGCCGCGCAAGCCGGGCGTCGAATATTATCCCGACCATAATGGCGACCAGTTCTACATCCGCGTCAACGACACCGGACGCAACTTCCGCCTCGTCACTGCGCCCGTCACTGATCCCAGCAGCGCCAACTGGCATGAAGTTATGGCACAGAACCCGGCGATCATGCTCACCGGCTTGGAGATGTTCCGCAACTTCTGCGTGCTCTTCGAGCGCGAAGGCGGACTGCCGCAGATTCGCGTAATCGATCTCCGTAATGGACAATCGAAGCGCATCGCCTTCCCCGAGCAGGCGTACGCGGCGTACCCCTACATCAATCGCGTGTACGACACGACTGACTTTCGTTACGGATATCAGTCACCGATTACGCCTGCCTCGGTCTTTTCCTATGACATGGAAACTGGCGCAACGGCTTTGCTGAAGCAGAAAGAAGTTCCCGGTGGATACGATCCGAAAAAATATCAGGTCGAACAGATTTATGCGGTTGCGTCTGACGGAGTGAAGGTTCCCATCTCCGTGCTGCGGCTGAAGACTGCGCAACTCGACGGGAAAGGCCCGCTCTACCTTTACGGATACGGCTCTTACGGCATCTCGCTCGATAGTTTCTTCAACGCAAATTATTTCTCGATGGTCGATCGAGGAGTGGTATTCGCGGTCGCGCACATCCGCGGCGGCGGCGAGATGGGCAAGGCCTGGCATGACGCCGGAAAGATGATGAACAAGAAGACCACGTTCACCGACTTCATTGCGTGTGCCGAGGATCTGGTGAAGCGCGGGTACGGATCGAAAGATCGCATGGTCATCGAAGGCCGCAGCGCCGGAGGCCTGCTCATGGGCGCCGTGCTCAACATGCGTCCTGATCTGTTCCATGCGGCGTTGGTCGGCGTGCCTTTCGTAGACGTGATCAACACGATGCTCGACGAAAGCTTGCCGCTGACGGTCGGCGAATTCGAAGAGTGGGGCAATCCGAAAGAGAAAGCTGCGTTCGATTACATGATCACGTATTCGCCGTATGACAACGTCGAAGCGAAAGCGTATCCGGCGATGCTGGTGAAGACGTCATTCAACGACAGCCAAGTGATGTACTGGGAACCGGCGAAATATGTCGCGAAGATGCGCGCGACACGCACCGACCACAACATCCTGATCTTCAAAACGAACTTAAGCCCCGCAGGCCACGGAGGAGCCTCAGGCCGCTACGACCGCCTCCACGAAGCCGCCTTCGACTATGCATGGATACTGACGCAAATGGGAATCAATAACTAACCCACCACAATGGGTGCCCCATTTCTCGCGCGGTGTATGCGCGAGAAGTGGGAATTTTGTTTCTTTGATGCGGATTCTTAAACATGGACCCTCATCTTCATTCCGGGCCTATCACACCCACCCGTTTAATCATTTCTTGAAACCGCATGTCTGACCGCAAACTATCCAGTTGGGGATCCGCGCCCATCCAAAGCACCCAGACTTCGTGTCGATCGATAACTCTCCGTAGGACCTCCAGCGCCTGCTGGTTTTCCCCAAGCTTCGCATATGCGAGCGCCTTGAAGTAGTTGTCCGCTCGAGAGTATTGCTTGATTTCTTCGCGCCAGAACGCATGCCAGCCTTGCCGCTCATACACTCGTCTTAAGCTGTTCAATAGTTCGGTGTTGGCGCCATCCGCCTCTTGCATCGTCAAAAAATCGTCCACTGCTTCCTTTTGATTCCCTTGTTTCTCTCGGCACCAACTTACCCACGACCAGACAGCGCGCCCAAACCCAGGATCGAATTCCAGAGTCTGCTGTAACTGCTTCACGGCGTCGTCATACCGCCGGTCGTAATACAGATAACGTCCGAGATCGCGATTTACATAGCTCGAAAGCGGATCCAAATCGCGGGCGCGCTTGCCCTCTGCCACAGCGTCGCCGGTGCGCCCAGCCACAACCAGGTATTCCGCATAGGATTGGTGGGCTGAGGCAGAATTTGGATTGAGTTCCAGAGCACGTTCGATCTCCTTCTTGGCCGCGGGCCAATCGAAGTCGTAGGTCAGATAAATAGAACTCACCGAGATGTGCGCATCCGCCGAACTGTCGTCCAGCGCTACAGCTTTCATGGCCGCGGTCCGCGCCTCAGGCATCACCTCTGACGCGGGCACTCCACCCATGTAGCTTCGCAGGGCAAGGGAGTCTGACAGACCTGAATAAGCGGACGCATAGTTCGGATCCAATGCAATCGCCTCGCGATAATACTCGACGCTCTTGACTGCGCTTTCCTGCGTTCTCTTATTGAAAAAAAAACGTCCTTTCAGAAATGCTTCGTACGCCGCGGGATCAGTGGTTGCCTGACGGTTGATCTGAGTTCGCTCTCGGGCGCTCAATTGAGCGCGGACTTCATTTGCAATTGTCTGCGCGATCTCCGCCTGCAACATTCCCGCTTCACTCACATCTCTCTCGTAGCTGTCAGCCCAGAGGTGCTCGTCAGTAGCTCCAAGAATTAACTGAGCGCGGATTCGGACTTTGTTTCCCGAACGCACCACCGACCCTTCCACCACGGCATCGATCCCTACCTCGCTCGCGATCTGCGGCAGAGACTTGTGCGTTCCCTTATAGGTCATCGCGGTCGTACGCGAGATGACGCGTAACGATCCAATCTTCGCCAGATCTGTGATCAGCTCATCCGTCATGCCATCCGCGAAGTAGTCCTGCCCCGGATCCCCCGATAGATTCTCCAGCGGCAGAACGACCATTGAGCGCACCCGACCCAGACTCCGCTTATGCAACTTCGTCTGCGCAAGGTACGCAGCAGCCGTCAAGCAGACCAGGAAGCAGACAATGACCGGGACGACCCACCTCGACCGGCGTTGGGGCGTTTCAACCTTTAGCGACCTTGCCGGTTGAGCAATAGAGGCCGTGGTCAATGGCGCGATGAACCGGTAACCCATCTTCGGTAGTGTCTCGATGAATCTGGGAGAGTCGGCGGAATCCCCGAGCGTCTCCCTCAATTTGACGATCGCCTTGTTCAGGCTGCGGTCAAAGTCCACATAGACTTCGGAGGGCCACATCCGCTGCCGCAGTTGCTCCCGCGTTACGACCTGACCGGGATGCTCCAGCAGCATTCGCAGCACCTGTCCAGGCTGGGGTTGCAGCTTTAGCCGCATTCCGGCTTTCCGCAGCTCACCTGACTCGGTATCCAGCTCGAACACTCCGAAACACATCCGATGCGTGGACGAAGCTGGCATTCTGCAACTCCAAATCGTGAGAGTTTATCTCACTCCCAAGACCCTGTGAATCGAACCTCGGGCCAGGGAATATACCACCCTAAATGGCTCACATTTCAAATGCTTGCGCGGTATCAAAAAGATCGCAGGCCAGTGCATTGCCTTACCCCGCGCCAACTGCCCATATTGGCGTCCTCTCGCGAGCAAGTCGCGGGCTGGTTGGTGCGTCATCCGCGCAATCATCCCGCGCTTGAAAATTTCAAATTTCAGTGGAGGAACCTATGCAAGCTTCAATGAAGGCAAAAGAATTGATTCGGAGAGCCCTGAGGAGCTCTAGCCTGGCGCTTGGCTGCCTATTGCTGACGGCGGCCGCCGCAAATGCTGATTGTGGGGCAACCGTCGGACGGCTGGCCCGCTTTACTTCGGTCCCGGTCATACTGCACTTCGGCAACAGTACACCGCTACCCTTGGGTATAAACCCCATCGTCGGCGTTTGGCATGTCAACTACGTTTCCGGCGGCGCTCCTTTCCTTGAGTCCTTCGACACTTGGCATGCCGACGGCACCGAGTTCGAAATCGCCAATGCCAATCCCATCGACGGCAACGTTTGTGTGGGTGCATGGAAACAGGTAGGAACCAGAACGGTGCGGCTCAGGCACATCGGATGGAATTTCGATACGGCTGGCAATTCGATTGGTACTTTCACACTCGCCGAAACCAATACCGTCAGCAGCGACGGCAACTCTTACTCGGGAAACTTCGACTACAAGGTGTACGACACAGATGGAAAAGTAACCTACGAAGCAACGGGAACGCAGTCTGCAACCCGCATCAGCGCAAATTGAAGTTTCAAAATCGCTGCCCCACTTCGCGAACCGTTCGGCGGGAAGTGGGGCTTTTGTGCGGATAAGAATCGACTGCTCACATCAGATCACTCCCGCCCGCATCCTCCGTAAGAAATCCTCCCCCTCCGCCTTCGCCTGCTCTAACACTTTCGTCTGTCCCCGAAACTCCAGCGCCACTTCCTGCAACATCAACTCCACCGCATCCTTCGGCTTGAATCCCTGCGAGATCAATTTCCGAATACGCGACGAAAATCCTTCATCCACCACGGGCGCCAGACGCGCCAGGTGTTCCGAACATTTATGTTCTTTAAATTTCGAAGCCGCCAGCCGGTCAAACGCGGTCTTCGCGTCCGCATCCGTCAGCAGTTCTGGCACCGGATAATTCCACTCGCACTGCGAGCACGTCCATCCCTGAAACGTGCGATGCGATGTCCAGAGAAGCTCACGGGCAGTTTTGTCACGCAGCTTCTGATGATCCGCACTTCCAAATTCCATGAGCTACACGACTCCCGCCCCGCGCAACTTCCGTGGCCCATGTTTCCTGCAGCTAATGGTACTCGCTTTGCGCCCGCCTGCCCCGTGCCTACGGCGGTTCAGCACCTCGGATTGCCTCCGCGTTCTCAGCGGAAGTTCTCAGCGCCCTCAGCGGTGAAGATTTGAAAAGCTGGTCGGAAGAAGAAGTCCCAAACTTTGGAGTGCGCTCTGCAGATTGGTGGAGAAGATCGGCGGTTTGGTGGAAGAGCGGCGCTTCAGCACCGCGTTAGGACCGCACATAAGAAGGGGCTTTAGCCCCGGTGGATCATTTCGCGAAGTAGTAATCGAACGACTTCACCGCCTGAAACTCGTCGTCCTTGATATCGAACACCGTATATAACTTGGTCACGTGTAGCACGTCCTGCACTTTCTGCGACAGATTCAGCAGCTTCAGCTCCCCGCCGCTATTACGCACGGTCGTGAAGCATCCGACCAGCTCGCCCACTCCTGAGCTGTCGATATAGTCCACTTCGGCCAGATTGAGGATGAGCTTCTTCTTCCCCTCAGCCACTAGGCCACGCACGGCCGTTCGCAGCTGCCCGATCTCATCCCCAAGAACAATGCGGCCTCGAATATCGAGAATGGTCACATGTGAAACTTCACGTGTATGAATGCTAAGTGCCATGAATGCGAGCCACCCGCCCGCTGGCCCGAAGTCTAGTGCCTCAAAGACATCAAGTCAATGCCGCACGAAGAAACTTCCCAACATGGGTGCCCCATTTCTCGCGCGGTTTATGCGCGAGAAGTGGGAATTTCTTCCTAGCCGAAGGAACTGGCGTCTCATCGGGCAACGCCATTCCTCAGAGTAGAATCCGACATAAGTCCACCAGGAGGTCCGCTCATGACTCCATTCCGCTGGGCCCTATTTTTCGCAGTGCTCGTCTCCACCTCGTTCCTGCCCGCCCAGTGCGCCAAGGACAACCGCGAAGACAAGAAATCCGGCATTCTGATTACCGACTTCACCATCACGGGCACCCAGACGATCAGCGCCACCGATCTCGCCAGCATCACCAACGACATGATCGGCTCCTGCTTCAACGAGGACTCAGAAGAAATGGAAGAGCGCCTCCGCGCTGCCTTTCAGGACCGCGGGTACTTCCAGGTGGAAGTAAAGAGTCTCCGGCTCAAGCCACGCGATCCCCTCGGCGTTCCCAAACCGGTAGCGCTCGAAGGCGAAGTTTCTGAAGGACAAAGATTTCGTCTTGCTGACGTGACCTTTACAAATAATCATGCTTTCTCTTCACAGAAATTGCGGGACCAATTTCCCCTGAAGAAGGGTGCTCTGTTTGAGAGAGGAAAGATAGCGTCAGGGTTGGAGAGCCTTCGCAAGTTGTACGGCACGCAAGGTTATCTTGACTATACCGCGATACCAGAAACGCAACTGGGTTCAAACGGAATTGCGAGTCTGAACATCTCGTTCGAAGAAGGCCCGCAATACCACATGGGCAAACTCGATATCGTCGCTGAAAAGGAAGCAGCGGGAAGGCTACGCATGGAATGGAAACTGCCCGAGGGCGCAGTGTACGACGCCACCTACATCGACAAGTACCTGACTTCCGCGCGCGACATCCTACCTTCAAATTTCAGCAGAGCGAATGTCCAAGTAGCTCAAGATTGTCCCGAGGCCGCAGTCCAGGTCCGCCTGTTAGTCGACCCAGCCCTAGAGTCAGCGCACACGGAATTAAAAGGCAAACTCTGCGAAGAAGAGAAGAAGAAAACCGACTCGAAGTAACCAGACAGAGATGGGTGCCCCATTTCTCGCGCGATTTGTGCGCGAGAAGTGGGGATTTTTGTTTGTGCAGGTGATGGACCCGGCTTGCCCTGAGCGTAGCCGAAGCGTCCGGCGCGCGAAGCAAGCGTGAAAGCACCCGCAATCCTAAAACGCCGGTTTCGAAAAGGTGGAAGAGCGGCGCTTTAGCGGCGCGTCAGGGACGAGAAGGTGAGGGGCTTTAGCCCTGTTAATTTGCGGAAGCCGCAAGCCCGAAGCCGGCCTTTAAGAATGTGCCCCGCGCACCCGCCCATCCAACTCCAAGGCAGGCAGCGGCGCACGATCCCGAATCTCCTGAATGGGAGACGTAATGATGGGTGTCGCATACTCCGGATGCCGGAACTCCAGATGCATTCCGCGCCCCACAAACTGCAGCTTCAACATCGATCCGCCCCATGTCGATCCCGAGATCGCCACCTGCACCGGCTCCGGACAAAACTCCGGATGCCCCGATAGCAGCGCCTCGCTCCCGCCTAGCAACACCGCCTTGTAGCAGTGGTGCATGGTCTGAATTTCCAGCACGGTAGACGGCGGGAGGTCGTTCAAAAACACTCCGCCCTCGATCTCCGACTGGATAATCCCGCGGTTCACTTCATCAGCAAGATTTGGATGGGGGTTGAACATACACCCAGCTGGCTAAGGGTATCGGGTTTCCGTCACCCTGCCAAGAGTACCTCCGGGTGGAAGCCTGGACGAGCCGGCACCCCATTAGACGGACCAGCCCGAGTCTGGGTTGCAGAGGAATGCAGATTGATACATAGGCTTGTCATTCCGAGAAGTCGCGAAGCGACAAACGAGGAATCTGCTTCCCCGCCGACAGCAGATCAGCCGCCGCCCGAATTCCGCACCAGACGCCACCGCGGAGGAGCAGCGCTTCAGCGTCGTTGTGGAAGAGCGGCGCTTCAGCGCCGCCTCAAGTGTCCGAAAACAAAGGGGCTTCAGCCCCGGTAGTCGTATCCGTACCCACTTCGATCCCCGCCTCCATAGCCCATTCCACACCCTGCTAAAATATGAATAGAAGGGGTTCTACCCAGCATGCCAGTACCTGTCTCTCAAATGTGGACCGTAGCCAGCTACGTGATCCGCCAAAAGCTCGCCGGACGGAAGCAGTATCCGCTCGTCCTGATGCTCGAGCCGCTGTTCCGCTGCAACCTGGCCTGCGCCGGATGCGGCAAAATTCAATACCCCGCCCACATCCTGAAGAAGGACCTGAGCCCGGAAGAATGTTTCCGCGCGGTCGACGAATGCGGCGCTCCTATGGTCTCGATCCCCGGCGGCGAGCCGCTCATGCATCCCCAGATCCACAAGATTGTCGAAGGACTGGTCGCCCGCAAGAAATACATCTATCTGTGCACGAACGCCCTGCTGCTGAAAGAGAAGATCGATCTGTTCACGCCCAGCAAATATCTGACGTTCTCCGTTCACCTCGACGGACAGCGCGAAGAGCACGACCTCGCCGTTTGCCGCGAAGGCGGATACGACATCGCCGTCGACGCCGTGAAAGAGGCTCTAAAGCGGGGCTTCCGCGTCACCACGAATACGACTCTGTTCGACGGCGCAAATCCGAAATCCGTCCGTGCCTTCTTCGACGAGATGATGGACCTCGGCGTCGAGGGCATGATGCTGTCGCCGGGATACTCCTACGACAAGGCTCCCGACCAAAAGCACTTTTTGGGACGCGCCCGCACCCGCCGCATGTTCCGCGCGATTCTCTCGAACCGCAAGAAGAGTTGGCAGTTCAACCTGTCGCCGCTGTTCTTAGAGTTCCTGATGGGCAAGCGCACGTATCCATGCACGCCGTGGGGTATGCCGACATACAACGTCTTCGGCTGGCAGAAGCCGTGCTACCTGCTGCAAGACGGTTATGCGGAAAGTTTCAAAGAGCTGATCGAAACCACCGAGTGGCAAAACTACGGCACAGAGTCAGGCAATCCAGCCTGCGCCAATTGCATGGTCCACAGCGGATACGAAGCCAGCGCAGTCAACGCCACCTTCAGCTCGCTGGAAGGATTCCTGGCAACAGTGAAAGCAACGCTGTTCACAAAGTATGAAGACGAACAAGCGCTGCGGATGCTAGATGAACCGCAAGCCCCAGTGAATCCCCTGATCCAAATCGAACCGACGCAGCGCACGTCGCATCACTTGCAGGAAACGCGCGCGTAACGGGAGTTGACCCAGCCGCGAAGCGGCGAAAGAATGCAGCCCACGGCGCAAGCCGTGGGTCGGTTTAATGAACGATCGCAAGCCCCGAAGGAGCGAAAGAACAGCCTTCGATGCCGATGACGAATGTCCCCTAGGGGCCTCCCTCATTGATTCGTATGACAGGTAAAGAAACCGGACACATCGATCACGCCACGCCGAACGCGATCCCCCCACACGTCAAGAACCCCGACGCGCTGGAAGTAGCCCCCGGCGTAGAACACGAAAAACTCGAAGGCTGGAATCCCGCCATAGCTTCCGAAGAAGATCTGCGACAGGCCCTCGAAAAAGCCTTCGACTACCGCGGGGACATCACCATTACCCGCAAAGACGGATCCAAAATCGAAGGCTACCTCTTCGACCGCCGTACGGGAAAGACGCTAGAAGACTCGCAAGTCCGCCTCTACCCCAAGAACTCCAACGAGAAGATTGCGATCCCCTACTCTGACATCGGCGCCCTCGCCTTCACCGGACGCGACACCGCCGCCGGCAAATCCTGGGAAGCCTGGATGAAAAAGTACGCCGAGAAAAAAGCCAAAGGCGAAAAAGATCTAAGCCTCTACTCGGAATCGCTGGAAGAATAGTCTGAGCCGTGCCCCAAACTCGGTCTCGCACACCGTGCGGCTAAAACGGTGAACAGAAAGACACTATCTCTGCCACTCCCGGTTACGACCGTTACCTGTTGTAGCAATCTTGTGCGTGGAACGATGAGTATGCGAGCGGTGTCAGTTTGTAATAGGCATCGGCTCGGATCGATATGCGGCCTCTGGCTATCAGCGCTTTTGTAATCGCGGTACTTTTGGCGAGTCTAGCCTACCTGCAACTTTCGAACCGGCAAAGTCCCGCTCCGCCAAGAATCCCTGCCGTCTCTAGTTGCAAAGAGCCGAAACCGGGAATCAAGAGGATTCGCGGACGTGTAGGCTCGAACAACGACTATTCGATCTATCGGTTCGACGTTCCAACAGAAGTGACAATCTCGCGTGAGGGTTGGGCCATGTGGGATATGCCAGCGCCTCCCTTGTACTCCTTGACCCTAACGCACGGAAACAGCAGATCATATCTAGTGATCTCTTGGGGAGGCGAGACCACATTTGGTGCGGACCCTCCACCCATAGATCCGGTCTTGGCCCCGCCTGGATATTTCGAAAAGCACAAGGTTTTGAACGACAGCGGAAAACAGATTGGCGAGGAGTCCTGGGGAGATCGTAACAATGGGGAGCGTTGGCGGCGGGTTCACCTCGTAGGATTGCTTAACGCCAGGTATGGTTCTCAGAGGGACAAGGAGGTTGCCAGCTATGGGTCCGTTCACGAGCAGGACGCGGCACTTTTCGATCAGATCATAAACTCTGTTTGTACCGAGGAATGATGCGGCGGCGCCACCTTCCCCGACGCCATCCCCGTCGCCCTCACCGCTTCATGCACGGACACCTTGTTTTTCCTGCGTGGCGGCCGGCGATCTTAGCGACCCCCACAGTCCGCCCACACAGAGGACAACCGAGAAGAGCGCGGTCACGCCGAGCGCGAGGAGTGTCCAGATGAAGAAGAAGGCTCCGGGAACTTGGTATTTGGAATCTTTCGAAAAACCGATAGCAAGACTTCACCGCGAGAAATATCCGGTCTTCGCCCGTACCGTAAGCCCATCCTTCTTGGGTCGAATGATGATCTTGCGGAAAGAGTCGTCTTTGATGGGATTACTCGGATAATAGGCGAGTTCATAAGAGCTACGCAATTCCTCGCCGATCTGACGAAAATACGTGTGCGGGTCGACGACTTCCGCGTCAAACACGGTACCACCCGTTTCTTTGGCGATGCGATCCATTACGGCGATCCCATATTTGTTCCGGGCAGAGAGCTTTCCGTGCGCTCGCTCTGTATAGCGGATCGAGAACAACATGACGTTTGCGCTTTGCGCGGTTTCAATGGCCGTCATCATGTCGTGGGCGCTGGAATTATCTTCACCATCGCTGAAGAGGAGGAGGGCGCGCCTCCCCTTCTCATTCGCCAATTTATCGGTCACGGAATAAAAGATGGAATCGTAAAACGCCGTGCCGAGTTCGCGCGCTTCTTTCGGGCCTAGTTCCGGGAAATGCTTGTCGTCGTGCTCGAAGCGGGTTAAGCCGTCCAGAATTTCAGTGCTCGATTGAGTGAAGTCGCTGACGAGGCGCAGATGGTTCCCGAAACACACCATGAAAGCGCGGTCTTTGGGGCCAAGGACATCTTGAAGAAAAATCTCCAGGTCGTGTTTGTGCTGCTTGGAGAAATGATCCTGGCTTCCGCTCGCATCCACAATCAATCCGAGGCTTAACGGAACCTCGGTACTCCGGGAGAAGAAAGCGATCTTTTGAGGAACGGCGTCCTCCAGAACGTCAAAATCGTCTTTCGTCAGGTTCTCGACCAGTGCCCCTCGGGGGTCCCGTACCGAGAACGACAGGTTGACAAGGTTGACCTTCGACCGAATGGGCTCTTGCGAAAAGCAGCCGACAGAGGCGAGCGCCGCAAGTAGCAACGCGGGAAATCGCATGGCGAGATCAGTGAACCACTGGTACAGACGAAAGAAAATGGAATTCGTTACCCCTCGCTCACGCGCGGCGCCAGTTTCATCGACGCCATCTCTGCTGCACTCGCCGCTCACGCCCGGGCGCCTTGTTTTTGCTCCGCCGCAGCCCGCGATGACAGATGCCTCCACAGTCCGCACACACAGAGGACGACGGAGAAAAGTGCGGTCACGCCGAGCGCGAGGAGTGTCCAGACGAAGAAGAACGCTCCGCTGGACTTGGCAATCGCGCCGCCGACTCCCGCCCCCTTCATATGGATGACGGGGACGAGGCACCCAAGGAGCGACCCCAGCAGGACGATGACGTACCCGGACCGCCGTTCGGCCAGCACCAGCGTTCCATACAGCCAGACCACCAGGATGGGCACCACAATCAGGTCAAAAAGCGTTCCAGGCTCCATCCCGCGGACGATGTCGTCCGCCGTGTGTAACGTCACGAAGAGGATCGATAGCAGAGACGCGATCATTAACACAACGCTCTGTTTCATTGGATATTCTCCTTACACAGCACCTTTCAGATGTTGGCGCAACCGGTGACGCCCCGTCGGAGTAAAATCCTGCACAGCCTTAACTACGGTTATGAACACGCCCCGCTGGCTGTCACGAAGACTCCTTGCTTGGATACTTGCATGCACGCTGCTCGGCTTCCTTGTACCACCTGTTTTCCATTTTGCGGCGAAAAGATTTGATCCTTACAGGCTTGCGATCGAAACAGCGCGCCAAAACCCGGAGTTCACAGATGCTCTTGGCAGTCCGGTAAGGGAGGGCTGGTTTCTGGATTCAGAGATGCAGCTAGGAGCGCCCGCGACGGCGAAGATGGTGATCCCAGTCCGGGGTAGTATCCGGGCAGGAAATTTGCAGGCTCAGGCAACTAAGGAACATGGGCGCTGGCATCTGACAGAGCTGAGTCTCGAACTGACAAAGCCTGATCGAAGGATCGATCTTTTGCCGCAACGTCCGATCTGATCACGACTGCCCATCACACCTTCCCCACGCCTCTCTCCCACGGCGGAGGCACTTTCACCGAGGCCATCCCCGCCGCGGTCGCCGCTTCGATCCCCATGTCGGTATCTTCAAACACCAGGCACTCGCCCGGCTTCACGCCGAGCCTCTCGGCAGCCGTCAGAAAGGCCTCCGGATCCGGCTTGCCCCGCTTGTAGTCTCCAGCACACACCAGCGTTTCGAACCGGTCGCTCAAGTTGAGGATCCGTAACGACGCCACCACTGACTCCCGCGTGCTTCCGGACACAACCGCGCAAGGAATCCGCCCGCGCGCGTCTTCCACGTGCTCCAGCACTTCCGGGACAGCCTTCAGCTGCGGCAGCAATTCGTAATACAAGCTCTCCTTCCGGTGCGCGACCTCTTCCACCGGCATGCACAATCCATGCTTCCGGTTCAACGTAGCAATGATGTCCCGCACCGGCATCCCGCCCAGTTCATAGAAAAATTCCTCTTCGAACGCGCAAGACCACTCGCCTAAAGCCCGACTCCACGCGACATAATGCAGCGGCATCGAATCCGCCACAGTCCCATCGCAGTCAAAAAGATAAGCCCCAAACGCCCCAGCTGGAATTTTTAGTTTCATCCCCAATCCATCAAATCGAAATTTAAGATGTCATCCTGAGCGAAGCGAAGGACCCCGCAAGTCCCGAAGCAACCAGCGCAGCATCAAGGCATTCTCACCTTGCTCTCGCCCGCATCTACTTTTCTCTCATCGACTCGCCTGCGAATAGCATCGGCGCTCCCCAATGCTCCGCCAGATCTGCCCATCGCGGATTTCTTGACTCAATCAGCGCGATCTTTTTGGCGCGTGTCCAGCTTTTCATTTCCTTCTCGCGGCCAATCGCGCGGTGTACGTCGTCGAAGCTTTCGTAATGGACGAGCCGGTTGCAGTGATACTTCTTCGTGAATCCTTCGATCTCTCCCGCTTTATGCTGCAGAGCACGGTGACAAATGCTATTCGTCATGCCGATGTATAGCGTGCCGGAGTTGCTCGACATGATGTAGACGAAATAGATGTGCTCTTTCATAAGGCGCGCACGGCCACATCGAGAGAATACATTCGACGGGCCGGTGATTAGCGCCGGCATGCCCGCGATCCTTCGCTATGCTCAGGATGACAGACGTTAGCAGCAAAGGTACACACGAATCTGACCTTTTCACGTCAGTTTCCTTTTTGGGCTCAACCAAGCCCACGGCGCTTCCGGAGCCTGTCCTCCTGAGCGCGGCGAAAGCCGCGCGAAGGATCGTGCGAACGCACCCACCAAAACGCAAATACCCGCGAAATTCGCGGAAAAGAAGTCATCTCCACCCTGAATCCTTTTCCCCAATCCACCGCTCCTCCCTTATAGGAGGATCTTTTGACCCCGACCATCACGGCCGCCGATCTCAGAAACAAGCCCGCCGCACAGCTCATTGACGTCCGCTCCCCGTCCGAGTTTGCCGCAGGCCACATCCCCGCCGCCATCAACATTCCCATGGACCAGATCGAATCCCGCCTGGCCGACCTCAGCCGCGGCCCGGTTGTCCTAATCTGCCAGATGGGCAAGCGCGCCCAGATGACCGCCGACATCCTCGGCCCTTGCCACCTCGATCTCACCGTCCTCGAAGGCGGCACCGCCGCCTGGATGCAAGAGGGCCTCCCAGTAGTAAAAAGCGTGAAGATCCGCTGGTCTCTCGAACGCCAGGTCCGCCTCGGCGCCGGCCTCATCGTGCTTGCCGCATCAACGCTTGCGCTGACAGAGAATCCACGATGGCTCTTCCTCACTGCCTTCGTCGGCGCCGGCCTCACTTTCGCCGGTCTCACCGACCTCTGCCCCATGGCCGAATTCCTCCAGCGTATGCCCTGGAACCGCCGAAGCCATTGTGACGTGCCGATGCCCAAACAGGAACCCTCGAGGAGCCGCCTGTGATTTCGTTTGTCATTCCGAGACGCGAAAGCGTCCCCGTGATTTCGTTTGTCATTCCAAGATGCGGAAGCGTCGAGGAACCTGCTGGTCCTGCCCCCCTCGGAAATATCACCAGCCTTTTCGTGACTCTGGACACAGCCAACTCGTGTCCCGCCTGCCACTATCGACCCATGGAAGCCACCCACGACTTCGACGCCCTCACGCGCCAGCACAAAGACGTCGTCTATCGCCAGCTCATTCGCGTCTGCGGCAATCGCGAAGACGCCGAGGACGTTCTCGTCGAAGCCCTGTTGAAGGCGTATCGCCACCTCGACCAGCTTCGCGATTCGGCCGCCTTCCGCGCCTGGCTCACGCAGATTGCCAAGCGCGTCTGCTGGCAGCTCAAAGAGCGGGAAGCCCTGCAACCCCTGATTCAGCTTTCCGAATTAGACGAGGAAGGCCGGGAGATCCCGGGCCCGGACCCGACTCCCGAACTGCAGCTGGCGCGCCGTCAGATGAAGCAGTTCCTCGACAACGCGGTCGCATCACTACCGGCCGAATACCAGGCTGTCTACAAACTGCGAGACATCGACGACCGCCCCGGCGACGAAGTCGCTCAACAACTAGGAATCTCACGCGCCGCCATGAAATCGCGTCTGCACCGCGCCCGCGCCATGGTCCGGGAACATCTAGACGCCGCACTGACAGGAAATGTGAGAGATGAAGAACCGCGCTGAGCCTAGAAGACTGCAAGCCGCGGAGCGGCGAAAGATTACAGCCCACGGCGCAAGCCGTGGGTGCATGGAAAAAAGATAGACAAGCCCCGAAGGGGCGAAAGAAACATGTGGAAGAGCTGTGCTTTAGCGCCGCGTCACGAGCGCAGATTTTAAAGGGGCTTTAGCCCCGGAGGCCATTATGGAAGTTACCATCGAACATCTCGGCGCAGTCCAATTCGAAATCAAATCCCGTCAACATACCATCGCCTGCGACCAACCTCCTGAGAACGGAGGTTTCGACGAAGGCATGACTCCACCCGAACTCCTGCTCGCCTCACTAGGCTCCTGCGCCACCTTTTACGCCGCGCAATACCTGCGCAAATTCAAGCTGGCCACCGAAGGCACGCGAGTCCGCATCACCGCCGACAAAGTCAAAGAGCCGGTCGCCCGCATCGACAATTTCCGCATAGAGATAGAAGCTCCGCTCGAGCTAACCGACCAGCACCGCGCGGGGGTAGAACGCGCCGTACACCACTGCCTAATCCACAACACGCTCCTCCACCCACCGAAAATCGCACTCGAAATTAAAGAGCACGCGCTGACGACTCGATAGGGGCGGTGATCCCGCCTTGCGACGTGACTGGGATCCTTCTCAGTTTTGTCATCCTGAGCGAAGCCGCGACGAGCAAAGCGAGTCGCAGCGCAGTCGAAGGACGCCCTACCCGGTAACGGGACCGCATTCGCTGTGCAATAAATCCGCGTTAATCCGCGAGATCCGCGGAAAAGAAGTTGACTTCCGCGCAATCCACGGCAAAGAAGTTATTTCCCCGAGAACGAAATCCCATCCACCAAATCCCCAACCTCATCCTCAGTCCCGCCAATCACCGTAATCGACACCGCATACCCGCGAGCCAGAAAGATCAAAGTCGACTGCCGCATCACGCGCGACCCAACATCCTTGTGAAAATCGACCTGCACCAGAGTCTTCGGCCCGATGGCAACCTCATATGGATCCTCCTCTGCGATGAATCCCTGCGCCTTGGCAACCTCACTCAGAGGCGCCACATACTGCACCGCCTCCTTCAGTCCCGGATATGCCGCCACCGGCTCCGCCGCAATCACAACAGAAGAATTCACGTCCTCACCCCGAGCCTCCGGAGGCCGCGAAAACGCCGCCAACAAAACCCGCCCCGAATTGTTTCCCTCTGTGGAGCTTTGTGACCCCTGTGGTGAAAGACTTTGATTCTGATCGCTGTCGGCGTCCCGAGCATTCATCTCCGCCGTCCGCAAAACCCATCCAGCGGGAATCTTGCAAGTGAGCCCCAAAGAAGCATTGCGATAAATACCGGCAGAAACCTTCCCATCCTCAAGCGCAGTCTTGGGTGGCGCCGTCGGAGCTTTCCTGGACCGGGATGAGCTGGAGGAAGAAGGATTTTTCTGGGTCGAATCCTGAGCGAACGCAGGAGCTGCAAAACACGCAACGAGCACACCAAAGAGCGCGGCTGGGACGATCCAAACCCTCATCCAACAATCTTACGTGAAGCGGAAATATCTAGTGAGACGGACCGTTAAGGAATGGGTGCCCCATTTCTCGCGCGGTTTATGCGCGAGAAGTGGGTCTTTTGACTTTCGTGCATCAGAAACGGACTCAGGCGGCCATGACGGTAACCGGCTGCGCGCAATGCGAACAACGCCGCGCCGCAATCGGAATCTCGCTCAAACACTCTGGACACTTCTTCGTGGTCGGGTCCGCTGGCTTGTCCCCGCGATGCATCCGCGCAATCATCCAGTTCACCGGCACGACCACAAAGAAATACACCGCAGCCGCAATTAGTACAAATGAAATGACGGCATTGACGAAATCGCCAAAGGGAAAGGTCGTTGTGCGGATGGTGAACTTCAGATTTGAGTAGTCCGGCTTGCCGACGATCAGCGCAATCAACGGAGTCAGAAATGCTTTGGTGAGTTCCGTGACCACCGCGCCGAACGCCGCGCCAATCACCACGCCCACTGCCATGTCCACAACATTTCCACGCAGGATGAACTTCTTAAAACCGTCGAGCATAACGCCTCCAATCTTGAATTGCCGCCACTCTAAGCCACGCCAGACGTGGGGTCAAGCCTCCCTTCATTTTGTCATTCCGAGGAGCGAAGCGACGAGGAACCTGCTGTGCGCTTTAGCGGCACGGTCCGAGCCCGAACCGCCGAGACCGGTCCCGAAGAGACCTCTGACAATAGCCCGGCGTTTCCGACGCCGGGAAAACTGACACAAAAAGAACGGCGTCCCGTTAGGGACGCCTGAACCATGTCTCAAATTTCGCGAAGCGCTCTAGCGACGATCCTCAAATCCTCATCGGCATCACAATATACCGATACTTATAATCATCCCCCTCAGCCGGTCGTAACTGCCCCGCCGACTGCGGGTCCTTCAACTCCAACCGCACCTCAGCGGTCCCTGCCGCTTTCAAAAACTCAACAAGATACGAAGCGTTGAACCCGATCGTCATCGCATCTCCGGTGTACGGAGCCTCGAGCGAATCTTCCGACTCACCCGCCTCTGTCGACGAAGCGGAGATCTTCACTTCGCCCTTCTCCAGCCGCATCCGCACCGCCCGTGACCGCTCATCGGCAAACTGCGCCACGCGCAGGATCGCCGCGTTCAACTCATCCGCATTCAGTGGAACGATCTTGCCGTTGTCTTTCGGCAGCACGGCCTCGAAATTCGGGAACTGCCCGGTCAACTGCCGCGACGTCAGCAGCCGCGATCCGATCCGGAAGAACAGCGTCGACTCATCCTTCGCGAACTCAATCGTGTCCGCGTCGGTCGAATCCAGCAGTGACTTCAACTCGTCCATCGCCTTCTTCGGAACCAGCGTCTTCATCTCGCCCGAGACGCCCTCAAACTTCTCTCCAGCTCGCTCGCAATGCGCCAGCCGATGCCCATCCGTCGCCACCATCGTGATCGACTCCGGCTTCAGCAGCATCAGCGCGCCATTCAGCGTATACCGGGACTCTTCGTTCGAAATCGCGAATCCAGTCCGCGCAATCAACCCGCGCAAGACCTGCGCCGGAATCGAAATCACCCCCGAAGTCGGAAACGCCGGCAGGCTAGGAAAATTCGACTTCGCCATGCCAACCATCTTCGTATTCGATCGCCCGCAGCGAATGCTGACCCAGTGATTCTCCAGCAGCTTGATCGTGATGTCTGCATCCGGCAGCAGCTTCACATAGTCATGCAGCTTGCGTGCCGGGATGGTACACGATCCCTCCTTCTTCACCTTCGCATTGCACGAGGTGCGCAGGCTCAAGTCGAGATCCGTCGCCGTCAGCGACAGCCTGTCTCCCGCTGCCTCAAACAAATAATTGGAAAGGATTGGAATCGTGGTCTTGCGCTCGACCACGCCCTGGGTGGCAGTTAGTTCGCGCAGCAGTTCGAACTTGCTGACCGTGATCTCCATGGTACCCGTGGCAACTGCGGCCTCCACCGGCATAAGTCAGTCTCCCCGAAGTGCAACTCAAGAACTTGGGATGCCCCGTTTCTCGCCGCCTTTGCGAGAAGCGGGAACTCCTGCTACTTCTTCTTATCCTTATATCAAATGCAAAACCATTAAAACCAGCAGTAACAGTAGGCACTGCGGAAACGTGGAAAACTTCCTCAACTCCCCTGTTCCCGCCAACTTCCAGCCTCATCCATGATGTTAGAAATCGGTCCGTCCCGTTTCGGAGCCCCTACCGAATCTAGCCCCGCACTTCGATTTCTGCTCACCGATTCACAACTTCCACATGCAGTTCACAGCGTCCTACGAGGAATACTGTATTGCAAAGTGGAAATCTCTCTTATACCAGCGATTCATCCGCCTAATTGCTCGGTGAGTTTATTGATCAGCCTGTTCAAATCTTTGTCGTTCTTGCGGATCTCTTCAATCTTCTCCACCGAGTGCAGCACGGTCGTGTGATGCTTCCCGCCAAACTGTCTTCCGATTTCCGGCAATGACGCTTCCGTTAGATGCTTCGCCAGGTACATAGCGATCTGCCTTGGATAAACGATCGCACGCGAATTATTCTTCGCCTTGATCTCCACCAAGCGCAGCCCGAACTGCTCCGCCACCATTTTCTGGATTGACTCGATCGTGACCTTCCGCGCCTGCGAGTCGATAAAGTTCTTCAACACCTGCTGCGCATAAGGAAGCGTGATCTCCGCGCCGATCAACGAAGAATGCGCCACCAACCGGATCAGCGCCCCTTCCAACTCCCGCACATTTGACCGGATATTCGACGCCACATACAGCGCCACATCAGTCGGCAGCGTTACCTTCTCCTGCTCCGCCTTTTTCTGCAGAATCGCAACCTTCGTCTCCAGGTCCGGCGGCTGGATATCCGCAATCAATCCCCACTCGAACCGGCTCCGCAGCCGATCCTCGATCTCCGCCAACTCCTTCGGCGACCGATCGCTGGCGATCACGATCTGCTTCATCGACTCGTGCAGCGCGTTGAACGTGTGGAAGAACTCTTCCTGTGTCCGCTCTTTCCCCGCCAGGAACTGGATGTCATCAATCAACAGCACATCCACGCCGCGGAACTTGTCGCGGAAGGTAGTCATCTTGTCGTAGCGCAGCGAGTTGATCATGTCGTTGGTGAACTTCTCGCTCGACACATAACAGATCGACGCATGCGGCATCCGCCGTTTGATCTCGTGCCCAATCGCCTGCATCAGGTGGGTCTTGCCCATCCCGACGCCGCCATATAAGAAGAGAGGGTTGTATGCCTTTGACGGACGCTCCGCCACCGCCTGGCACGCCGCATGGGCAAACTGGTTCCCGCTGCCAATGACAAACGCATCAAATGTGTAGCGCGGATTCAGTTGCGCTGCCCCGTCCCAATCGAACCGTGACTGTGACGGCCCCGCAGCCGTCATCGGCATCGCCGCCGTGGCAGACATCAGTCCGCCATCGTGACGCACCGGCGTCGCCGCCGGATCATCCTCCGGCGTGACGAACTTTACCTCATTGAATCCGAGGCCCAGCACATCCACGGCTTCCTGAATCAGGTCCGCGTACTTATCGCCCGCGTGACGGAACTCCACTGTCGGAACACGCACGAACAGCGTTCCTCCACTCGAGTGACTGTAGCGTGTGGGCTTAAGCCACGTGTCGTACGAATGCCGGTTGATCTTTTTTTCCAGCGCATCCAGAATGCGCGCCCACGGATTCGGGGAGAGGGTCGTTGTGCCTGTCGCTGACATATATGAAGTTTTTCACCACTGCGGCGCCCCGGCGGCTGGGTAAGAGCGCCTGTTGAAATGCCGTTATCGATTAGTTGAAACCGTTAATTTTACTGCGGATTGCGCCTGTCTTTTCGTTGCGCTGCAAAAAATTAATGGAGCTCAAATGTAGGACCAGTCCGGCATCCTAGCACAAAACTTTTTGTCGTGTGGAAAAACATCGGCTGGATTTTTCTCGCGAGTCTCTATTCAGAACTGCATCGCTGCGATTGTCAAGTACCCCCCAAGTTAATGCCGCGTGAAATGTGCACTCGATTTCAAATCTCAATCGCAGAAAAATTATTTTGTCCAGAAAATTCGTCCGCAGGTAAGAATTATTTTCGATTTCCCTGTGGTCCTTTGTGTCCCCTGTGATGAAAGAATTAAAACGGTCAGCCAAGAAAATTTCACCGGACCCGGAGCGATCAGCTTCTTGTCATGTTGAGCGAAGCACGAGGAGAGCGTAGCGATCCTCGTAGCGAGTCGAAACATCCCTCAGCCATATGCCAACTGACATCCCGAATACATAAACTCATGTCATTCCGACGCGCGAGCGAAGCGAGACGGGAGGAATCTGCTGTCTGGTTCCCGCCGGCTAGATAGGAATGATTGCTTCACTTCTTTCTCATCCGCGCTCCCATCCGCAACAACTTCCTGACCGTCCCGGTTGGCAAGCGCTTCATCTGGTCATGCAACTCCGTCACCGCCTCAAAGAACCCAGCCATCCCCTCTAACCGCTCGCGGGTATAATCCGCCCCAGCTTCTTTGGGATCGATCTCCGCCAAACACCTCCGCAGCATCTCCCGCGTCGGATCAATCTCCCGCCTCTTCCTCTGCTCAATCACAAGCCGGAACATCTCCCAAACATCCTTCATCGACTCATAATGTTCCCGCCGATCTCCCAGCACGTGTACCGCGCGCACAATCCCCCAGGTCTCCAGCTCCCGAATCGATGTGCTCACATTCGACCGTGCCACACTCAACGTCTTCGCAATGTCCTCTGCTGGCAAGGCCTTCGGTGACAGATACAGCAACGCATGAATCTGCGCCACTGTCCGGTTGATCCCCCACCGCGTCCCCATCTCCCCCCAATGAAGAATGTACTGCTTCTGCAATCCAGTAAGTTCTGCCATGACGATCCTTTCCGTAAAAACAGAATAGACGCAGACAAACTTCTCAACAATGGCGAAGTGCAAGCCATTGCACTTCATTTTTGGCGACGAGAACCACAGACAGATCCGCGAAACCGGGCTACAATGGCGCGTTTCAGCTTGAGGGGGAATTTAGTCAGGAGTGCAAGACATGCTTAGAAAGCTACTCTGCAGTTTCGCCGCACTGGTGGTCCTCGCTCTGGTGACATCGTCTGCCCTCGCGACGACCATTCCAATTGTCGTTTACCCGAATCCCGTGCAGTTTGGAAGTGTCCCAGAATTCCAAACGGGTTCGACCTGGATCTACATTACCAACACCGCGGCAACCACCGTTTACGTCACGGGTATGGCGATCAACGGCACCAACAGCACTGACTTCAATTTCTCCGGGCCAACTTGCACCGGTGGCATCTCAGCTGGCCAGACTTGTCAAATGCAGTTGCTCTTCGCGCCCACATCGGTCGGAAGTCTCACCGCTAATCTCCAGATCACGGTCCAAGGTTCCTCGCAGTCGTTAAACATTCCTTTGATCGGTACGGGCGGAAGCCCCGCACCCACGCTGACCTCGATCTCCCCGACCAGCACATACCAGAACAGTGGCAGCTTGACGCTCACAGCGAACGGGACAGGCTTTTCGTCGGGGGCAACTGTCTATTTCGCCTATAGCGCGCCACTGGTCACGACATTCGTAAGTTCGACGCAATTGACAGCCGTCGTCCCTGCATCATTCTTCATCAACACGAACAACTATTCCGTGTGGGTAGTGAACCCCGACAACCAGCAGACAAGCAGCCTCGAGTTTTCGGTAGTTGGACGGACGCCGATAATCAACTCCTTGTCTCCGTCGTCTGCCGTGGCCGGAAGCACCCCAAGCCCGATCACCATAGCTGGCCAAAACTTCATGAACGGCGCCAAGATCCTTCTTAACGGATCCCCCGTCTCCACCACGTACATTGACAACGGAAACCTCCAGTTCACTCCCACCAAAGCACAGCTCGGCGCTGCTCGCATCGCGCAAGTGTCGGTCTCCAATCCACCACCCGGCGGCATCTCGGGGTCCACCAACTTCAACGTCACCTATCCCGCGAAAGTTGCCACGCTAAATCTTCCGGCCAACGACCTCGTCTGGGATCCCTACGCGCAACGAATCTACGCGTCCTTACCGAGCAGCTATGGAAGCAACGGTAACAGCATTGCCGTGATCAATCCTGCAACCGGCAAAGTCCTCGGCTATCACTTTGCCGGCAGTGAACCCGGCCACTTGGCACTCTCTGCCGATTCCAAATACCTCTACGTTGGCCTGAATGGCAACAACTCCGTACAAAGACTGATTCTTCCGAACTTCACTCCCGATATCGATGTTCCCCTTACCGGCAACGGCTACGGTGGATTGCCCGTCGCACTCTCCCTTGCGGTCGATCCGGCCGACTCCCACACCTTCGCCGTCGCCGAAGGGCCCACTGGGTGTTGCGGCAACTACGGCCTGTTCTTCTACAAGGACGCGACTCTGCTCCCCAATTCCATCACCTATCCTTCTTTCAGTTACATTCTCTTCGCCAGTGCCTCCACCATGTACGGCTACTCCAGCGGCACCGTCGGGCAGATAACCGTCGACGCCAACGGAGGCACTCTCGGCACGCAATGGAATGGACTGGTGAATGGCACCAGCATTCAATACACAGGTGGGCTGATCTACGGCAATGGTGGTCAGGTTCTGAACCCCTCCACCGGCATGCTGGTCGGCACCTACGACTTAGGATGTTGCAACGCAGTCGACCAATTGCTGGCGGACCCAGCGGTCAACCACACCTTTGCGGCGGGAACCACACCCTTCTTCAATCAACTGGGGATCACTACTTTCGATTTGAAAAGGTTCACACCCATCGCGATCGCCGATCTTTCTCAATTCAGCGGCAGCATCCTGCCTCCCTTCTCACGATGGGGAAGCACCGGTTTCGCTTTCCTGGCTGAGCCTCAGTATTGCTGCGGTACTCCCCTTCAAACCGTTCTCGTGCAGAGTCCAGCTATGTTCGCTACCGCGGGAAGCAATCCCGTTCCTGCTGCTCAATCCCTGTCACCGGCTAGCACGAATCACGGAAGAGGAAACCTGCTCGTGGCGATCAAGGGAAGTAACTTTGTGCCGAATTCACAAGTCTCATTCAACGGCACTCCGCTGTTTGCCGACTACGTGAGTTCGACCCAGCTAAATCTCTATGTACCGGGTGGCGCGCTTGGCACCGCGGGAACTGCCAACGTCGTTGTCTCCAATCCAACGCCTGGAGGTGGCACCTCCACTCCACTTACTTTCACCATCAACTGAACCTCAAGCGCCCCACCGCGCTCGCTGCTCGCGAGACGGTGGGGTTTCCACTTCAATGCACAATCGGCGATGCTTAGGGAATTTACCTGAGGCCGCTGCCAAAAAACGTGGTTTTGTCTTAGGGAAAATTGCGCAGGAAACTTACGGCATCCACACCGGACGCCCACTCGACCGCTTCGAACGAAGCACCTAGTGCACCGGTCCGCTCCACGGATCGCTCAACGCAATCAACTGCCCGGGCTGATAGTCCGCTGCCGTCAGCGGAATTTCCGGATTCTGCGTTACGATCGTCAATACTTGGCCGCTACGGACCCCTTGAATGGTCAGGCTCTGGTTCTCCACCGAAACCACCCGGTACTCCTCATCAAAGATGTCCGACTGCTGATAATTCATACTGGAATGGGATGCCGATACCCCAACCCAAGGCTTCACGTTAATTTTCAGAAAATTTCCGGTATAAGTCTTGACAATAGCCGTGAAGGTGATTTTCGCCGGCTTAGGCGGATACTTACTTACTTACACCGTCTGGGATTAACGGCACGCCTTGATTTGTCATCCCGAGCGGAGGGGACGCGACGAAGGAGCGTTCACGTAGTCGAAGAGCCTGCCCTGAGGCGACTGCCGAAGGGATCGCTACCTGAACGATGGATGTGCCGGGGAGTGACCACCCGACACCACCATCAATTCACCCACGTAGTCTCCTCCAGCGCGCGGATGTACTCGATGACCGACTCGCTCCAGCCATCGATGTGCGTCCACTTGCCGTGGCCGACGCCGTTCTTGTACGACGCCACGTTGATCACGTATCCCTTGCCCGCAGGCGCCGGAACTCGATCGTGTGCCTGCTCGTCGGTGATAACGATCAGGCGGTCATACTTCTCCTTGCGATCCAGTTCCTCGACTGCCTTGCCGAGATACGTTCCGTTGTGGCGCTGCGAGGCGTCGATGGCATCGCGCAACGCGAAACCACGACGCGCCGCCACCTGCACGAGGTTGTCCGAGAAAGAAAATACCGCCACCTTCTCAGCGATCTCGCGCAGCAGTACCGCCAGACCGTATGCCGCATCCGTCCGCTGCATCTCCGAACGACGAGACAATGGAGCCGTCATCGATCCGGAGACGTCGACCAGCACGACCGTCTTTCCCGCCAACTTCTCGCCAGCAGCAACCGACTTCAGCATGGCCTTTTCGAGCGCATCTTCCCACTGCGGAGCGTAACGCGCCCCCGCAAGAAAGCGGAACGGAAGCACGCGTCCGGTGCTCATCTCCCCGAGAGCAGAAAGCACGAGCGACTCGTCGACTCCGGCCTCCCGCATATTGCGCAGGTTCCGAAGCAGAGCAAGGGCGCCCAGCTTTCGCTCACGAAGCAGCCGCTCCCACGCCTCGCGCTTGTCGGCACCCGCAGAGAGAGCAACCTCCCAGGTGTCAGGCGTGGTCAGCGTTCCCGAGACCAGCTTCTTCCACACCTCCGCCTGCGCCTCATCGCGAGGCTTGGCGTGGCACAGAAAGAGCACGTCCCGCAGCTTGATCGGCCCGCCTCGGTCGTACTTGGCGAGCTGATACTCATCAAACTTCGGGAACGCCGCAGCCAGTCCCTTCTTCACCTGCCCGGAGAGCGGCACGCGCCCGTCCTTCCAGTAGATGGCAACGAACTCGGCGAGCTCGTCGGCACGCTGGATAATCTGCGCGAGCGTCTCCGATACCAGCGCCCGATGCGTCGCGTGACGGGCCATCTCGCGGACCAGCAAAAGCGGCGCATGACGCAGCTTCATCTGCTCGCGACCCTCGATCGCCAGCGCAGCCACCTTCTCTGCCGTCACCTTCGGCACAAGTTCGGCAATCCGTCCGGAGATCTCGACGCCGTCCTCGTAGAACTGGCTCTCCCAGAGCAGGCAGGCCAGCACCGAGCGCCGCAGTTGGAGCTCAGCAGAAATGTTGCGCGCCGGAGCACCCTCATGCGTCCGAGGTGCAGAGCTAAGGTTCAGAGTGTTCAGTCGAGCCATAGTTGGCCTCCTTTCCATCTTGTTATGTGGCGCGGGCGCCCCCGCCCGCGTCTTGTGACTCCGACACTGGCAGGAACGATTTCCTGTCCCTTCACGCAAACAACCTGTCGTGCGACATCTACCAGACAGATCTCTTCTGCTCAGGCATCGTTCGCTTCAACATCCTCATCTTCCGCCGCAAATCCAATTCCCGGAAAGCCAGCAGGCTTCCGCGCGAGCTTCGTCGGAATGATCAGCGCGATCCTCTCCATCTGCTCGCGAGTGGGGATTGTCTTGTTGCTGAAATCTGTGCAGTCCGCCACCTTGAACGGCACTGGCCGGAACTTGCTGAAGCAGCAGAAGACAGTCTCCTCGCTTTCGCGAAATCCCCGCTGGATGTGCGCCCAATAGCAGGACTGGCATAACGATTCCTCAGCCTGCAGCGCCACTTTTTTCATCACAATCGTTTGCATAACTTGCTCTCTAACCGTTCTTAGCCGGAAGTTTTTGGGAACTTAGAGCCGGGGAATCGGCGACAACGGAACATAGGTGCTCTACCACTGAGCTACGCGGTGGCAAATTCCCGCGGCAGGATTCGAACCTGCGACCACCCGCTCCATAAGCGAAGTAACCGTCGTCTTCACCACCGGCCGAAATTTGTTTTCAATGTTCGGGGCTAACGACCCCTGAAGGCAGCGCGGGCACAATTACCCGCGCCGCTAACGCGTCGCAGCCAGGGAACTTTGATCACGGTTGGGGGCTCGAACCCCGGCCTGAGTTATCAGGCACGCCGCGAAGTTGCCGTGAACTTCACCACTGACTGAATGTGTTGAAGCGGGACTTGTCCCGCGGTTGCGAGATGAGGTCAGGGAACAAGCAATCACGGCAGGGCTTTCGCCCGCGAGGAGTCGAACCTCACAGCCCGAAGGCTGTTTCGCCAGAGAAGTATCCGTGACCAATCACCACTGACCGCGATCAGAACTGGGGGAACAAGCGGCGGCAGTATGGTCGATTAGCAGTCGAAGGAACTGCAGCCTGCACCACCCAGTTCAAATTTGTGCTTTGCGGTAAGAGCGCCAGGTATAACCGAAAGAAATCGGTTAGCGCGAACGGAGCGACGCCCTATAGCAACTCAGTCGGATCACCGGCTGATGTCGCCTGCTTAGCATTTTGTCTGTAAATTCTGCCAATTGGGCGTCCTTTCGTAAGAAGATGATTGAAGATGCCATGACTCCACGATTTTTGCAATAGAAAAATGTTCACATCAAAATAAACTCCCAGTTACTGAGATAAGTTACGCACAATCATTCGCACCGTTACTGACCTATCGGAAATTTGGTGATTCAAGAAATGACCTTGTCATTCCGACGCGCGAGCGAAGCGAGACAGGAGGAATCTGCTGTTCTGCAAATATCATAGAGAACGCAGATTTTCCCCCTGTGTCCTCTGTGGTGAAAGGTGTTGAATTATCGAGGCCCGGTGGCGGAACGATCTACAATCGACAACGCATGGAGCCGGCCCGAATTGCCGAACTTCTGGAGCCATTTCTCCGAAGCAGGAGCTCAGAAGTTTGTCATTCCGACAAGTCGCGCAGCAACAAGGAGGAATCTGCTGTCCTGTCCCCAGCCCAGCTGCAAAGTATATCGATATACATCGATCTACTCCAACGCTGGAACGCTCGCATAAATCTCACGGCGATCCGCAGGGAAGAAGAAATCGTGACCCGCCACTTCGGCGAGAGCCTCTTCGCCGCCCGCCATCTTTTTCCCATCGAAGCTCATGCGGCGACAGCCGCCCCCAGCTGTCGAGCCGAGCAGAGCACTGCAGCAACGCCTCTGAGCGTTCGCGATCAGCGGAGCATTCCTGATGATGGTGAGCACCGTGGAAGAGCGGCCCTTCAGGGCCGCGTCAAGCGCCCAAATCGAGCGGGGGCTTTAGCCCCCGAATCCGTACCATTACACAACTCACCTGACTTCGCAGAACCAGCCGCGGAGCGGCGGAAGAATGCAGCCCACGGCGCAAGCCGTGGGTTAATGGACCAGGAGGAAGGAGCTGCGGAGCAGCGAAAGAAAGTCACTCTCGCCGACCTCGGCTCCGGCGCCGGATTTCCCGGCATCCCCATCAAGCTTTGGGCCCCTGAGATCTCCCTCACCCTGATCGAATCCAATCACAAGAAAGCCGCCTTCCTCCACGAGGTCGTCCGCTCCCTTACATTGACGGACATCAATATACAAAATGTCCGCGCGGAATCCCTGCCCAACCAGACCTTCGCCGTAGTTACCCTCCGCGCCGTCGAGCGCTTCGACTCTGTTCTCCCCTTGGCATCGAGCCTGGTAGCTCCAGGTGGTCGCCTCGCACTCCTGATCGGTTCTGCTCAGTGGCACTCAGCCCAATCAGCGCTGCCCACTTTACGGTGGCAGGAACCAGCCCCGATCCCGGGCTCTCAAGCCAGGGTCGTAGCTATCGCAAGACATCCTGAGTAGTTTCTGCAAAAGCGAGCAGAGAGATTATGTGGAATCATAATTGTAAAGTGGTAAATTTATGCCATTAATTACCATGTATTGTCATTAATGCGGGAACCATATGCCATTAAATTGGCCAATAAGTGGAAAAAATGTTAAATACTGTTGCAAAATGCAACACTTGGCGCGAAGTTTTCCACAGTGTTCCTGCAGGAACACTTTAGCGTTTTCGTGCGATACACTCGCCTCGTGGCCGTGAGAAGTGTTCCTACGGGAACACTTCTCCGAATCCTCAAACACGCCTTTTTGTGGGAAGTAAGCTGACGCCAATCTCTCCCGGAGTCGCAACGGGTTCATCTCTAGCATCGAGCCTTGAATTACAGAAGTGTTCCTGCAGGAACACTTCGAACGCTAAAATCAACGCAGACGCTACGTAGAAGATCGTCAGAACGTTCCTGCAGGAACACTCGACTGGTTTTGCACACGAATTCACCTCCTTGCACAGCACTTCTTCATTGAATTGACTTGTGAACAGAAGTATCCTGCGAGTGCTCAGATTCTCCTGACAATTCAATGGGACGTGTAATCGCGGTTGCCAACCAGAAGGGTGGCGTCGGCAAGACTACGACCGCCATCAACTTGGCCGCTTCCTTTGCGGCTGCTGAAGTCAACACGCTGCTCGTGGACTGCGATCCGCAGTCGAACGCGACGAGCGGCCTGGGCTTCGTGAAGGATCCTGAGCGCGTCAGCTCATATCATCTCTTAATGGGCGCGGCCTCAGGCGAGGAGGCTCTGCTGACCACAGAGCTCGATCAGCTGTGGCTCATTCCATCGCACAAGAACTTGATTGGCGCAAACCTTGAGCTGGTTGACGCTGATGGGCGCGAGTTCAGGATGCGAGAAGCGATCGCGCCTTTGCGCGATCGCTTTCAGTTCATCGTGCTTGACTGTCCTCCTGCGCTTGACTTGCTCACATTGAACGCGCTCGTTGCTGCTGACGCTGTGCTCATTCCAATGCAGGCAGAGTACTTTGCTCTTGAGGGCATCAGTGAGCTGCTTGACACAATCGAGCGCATACGAGGCAGCTTCAATCCTGATTTAGGAATTGAAGGTGTAGTGCTGACGATGCTTGATGAGCGCACGAACCTGGCGCAGCAAGTGATGGCTGAGTTGAGGAACTACTTTGGTGAGAAGTTGTGCAAGAGCACTGTGCCGCGCAACATCAGGCTGGCTGAGGCGCCGAGCCATGGTAAGGCGGCACTGATGTACGATCCGCGATCGAAGGGCGCTGAGAGCTACATACGATTGGCGAAGGAGATCATTGAACGGGCTCCTGGCTTCGGGCTTCTGGCTTCGGGTTCAGAGTCGCTTGCCACAGAGGTCACGGAGCAACCGAGAGAGGGTGCTGGTGTCGAGGAGATTCCAGCTGCGGAGGAGATGGATAAGACTGCCTAGTATATTGATGATGGTCAATATATTAGATTGATTGACGTCGATATTGTTCGACGCTCGTGGCGAGAACTGGCACTCCAGTGCGCTGCAGATCAGATTATAGGGATCCTTCGACTGCGTTGCCGCTCGCTTTGCTCGCGGCAACTTTGCTCAGGATGACAGGTGTACGCAGGCGGGGGATGGCGAGCGCAGATTTGCTGTCAGCAAAATGCATAGGTCCTTCGCCGCGCAAAAAACGCGCGACTCAGGATGACAAGTTTGAGAGTAGTGACGACATAGGACGGAGAAATTGTGACGACTTCTACGGCTGGGAATCTGGCGGGGAATCCGGACAAAGATAAAGATAAGGTGGAGAAGCGGCGGGCTTTGGGGCGTGGGCTGGCTTCGTTGTTGCCTGGGCCGCGGGTGGTGCCGGGCGTGGGGTCTGCCGGCGGACAGCAGATTCCTCCCTCCGGTCGGAATGACAACCTTGTGAGAGATCGGATCGACAGTGCGTCGCCTGGCCCAACGACGACCACTGGGGCTGAAGCCCCTTCTTCCGCGCTGCCTGACGCGGCCCTAAAGGGCCACCCTTCCACGGTTGTTGCCGACAGCAGTAGTGCTCCTATCATGTCGGCGTCAGGATCGGGGGGGCCGAGCGGACCTGATGCCGGCGAACAGCAGATTCCTCCCTTCGGTCGGAATGACAACGCTAGGGATGGTCGGAATGACAAAGCTGTTTCTGCAGCGACCATACTCGCGTCCGAAGTGGCTCAGTCTGCACCGACGCCGATTGGGCCCAAGGTGGCTCTGCCGGAGGGATCGCCGTATCAGGTTGCTTATTCGGACGCGCCCGGGGATTTGTCGGGGCGGCCTGCTAGCGATCCGCGGGGGTTTCAGCCTCCATATGACTCGACTTCTGCCGATGGCACATTGACCATCAACGCCCAAGCGGAGACTCGCGTTCCCACAAACCTCGTCATCAATCTGCCTCTCAGGGATATCGACAAGAATCCGTTTCAGACGCGGTATGTGGAAGACGATGATGCGCTCGAAGAACTGGCGGAATCGATCAAGGCCAACGGTGTGGTGCAGCCCATTGTGGTGCGTCCGGCGGAGGAGGATGGGCGCTTCATCCTTGTTCTGGGTGAACGGCGTTTACATGCATCGAGGAAGGCGGGAAAGACGCACATTCCAGCACTGGTGCGGCGAGTTTCGGTGCAGCAGGCTGCAGAGATGACGATTGTCGAGAACCTGCAGCGCGAGGATCTAAGCCCGCTGGAGCAAGCGGAGGCGTTTCGAGTTTTGAGCAATCAGTTTGCGATGACGCAGCAGCAGATTGCGGAACGAGTTGGTCTCTCGCGAACGTCGGTGGCGAACTACATGCGGCTGCTGAAGCTGCCGCGCGACGTGATGCAGATGCTGGCGGAGAAGCGGTTGAATTTCGCGCAGGCGAAGGAACTGCTGAAACTCGGCGACAACGACCGGATCGCCGAGGCGGCGCTTTACGCAGTAAAGAAGGGCATGAACATCGAGCAGATTGAGATGCTCGTCTTGCGGATGGACGGGCTGCTGGATGCGCTGCCGGATATGCCCGGGGCCAACAAAGAAAAGAAGAGCGGCGGGGCGCGGTGGGTCGATCCGAACGTGAGGTCTGCGCAGATGGAACTGGAACGAATGCTGGGCGTTCGCGTGCGTATTCGGGACCGCAAAGGAAAAGGCAAGATTGTGATTGAGTATTCGACTGTGGACGACTATGAACGGGTGGTTGAGATGTTACGAGGGAAGAAGTAATGAGTCCCGAGCCCCGAGTCGCGAGCTTCGAGTGAGGCGGCCTGTGCGGCGCTCTTTTCTCTTTCTGCATCTAGTGCTTACAGCCTTGCTGTGTGGCCTTCCGTTTTCCCGTTGGTGAGCGAATTTGCGTCCCCGCATTCGAGATCGAATAGAAGGCGGTAAAGCCCGTCTAGCGTGATAAAATCGAGGTATCCCGGATGCTTCCCGACATAGAAAATCTCCTTAAACTGCAAGATGTAGACAAGGAAATCAAACGCCTGCATGACGAAGTGGCCGAGCTGCCGAAGCGTGTCGCTGTTATCGAGCAGAGATTAGCCGGAACGAAAGCTCAACTGGAAAAAGCGCAGGCCGCAGTCAAGACTGATGAAGCATCCCGGCGCAAATTCGAAACCAACATCAGCGATCTTCGCGGGAAAATTTCCAAGTATCGCGACCAGTCTCTCGACGTAAAAACCAACGAACAGTACAAGGCCCTGTTGCACGAGATCCAGTTCGCCGAAAAGGAAATCACAGCGAACGAAGATAAGATTCTCGAACTGATGGTCAACGCCGACGCGCGTGACAAGGAAGTCAAGGCGGCCCAGGCAGAGCTCAAGGCCGAGACTGCCGAGATTGAAAAAGAGAAAGAAGAGGCCCGCAAACGCACCGCCGAGGATCAGAACCTGCTCGCCGAAGCAAAAGCCAAGCGCGATCAACTGCGCACGGGAATCCGGGAAGATTTGCTGCGCCATTACGAGCGCGTCTCGAAATTCCGCGGCAGCGGCATCTCCGAAGTACGCGATCACAAATGCATGGCGTGCCAGGTGATGCTGCGGCCACAGACCTACAACGACGTCCGGTCGGGCAAGGAAACGGTCATCTGCGACTCCTGTCAGCGCATCCTTTACTTCGATCCGAAGGAAGAGCTGGTCGAGAAACCGGAAACCGTCCACCGCCCCAAGCGCCATCATCCAAAAATCGACGCCACGCAGGCGTGGTACTACCGTCCGGAGTTTTCGACCGACGGAGAAGTGTTCCTCTGTTTGACGAACGCAAACGGACAAGCCAGCCGGCGCGTGTACGACATACACACCGGACGCCTTCTCGGCGACATCATCATTCGCGAAGGCAACTACCGCGAGGCCTTCCCCGAGGACATCACGGGGTCAACCCGCCTGAATGGCAATTGGAGCGAAGAGGAACTGGATGAATTCGGTACTGAGCTCCCGATGGTGATCCTCGACTCTCTAAACTCCGATCTGGATGCCGCCCGCCATGAAGCTTCCTCAGGTTCCCACGCAAAACAAGCCGTTCCAGCCACTCCCACTGAACAAGCCGCGAGCTAAGAGCATCATGTAAGACAGGCACCTCGGGCTGTTCGGTCGGGCAAAGCTCGACTATGCGGGTTGGGCCCGCTGTGTATACTACGGAACTAACTCATCACGGAGCCGTTCCCGTGCCACCCGATGATCCAGAGCAGATTACCCACCTTTTAGTCCAATGGGCTGGAGGCGATCGCAGCGCGCTCGATCTAGTGACCGCGGCTGTCTACGGCGAGATGCGCAAAATTGCCGATGGGTATCTTCGCCGCGAACGCACCGCACACACGCTTCAACCCACCGCTCTGGTGAATGAAACCTGGCTACGTTTGGCCAAGCAAGCTGGTCTCAGTTTTGAGAACCGCAAGCAGTTCTTCGGGCTGGCAGCGCAAGTGATGCGTCGTGTATTGGTCGACTACGCCCGATCCAGACAGACGGACAAACGCGGCGCCGGCCTGACCGCCGTCTCTTTGGACAGTGCGGAAATCGGCGCCAGCTGCGACCTCGACGAGTTTCTCGCCCTGGACCAGGCCCTCGAGCGCCTCGACGCTCTTTGTTCCCGCCAGGCACGCGTCATTGAATTTCGCTATTTCGGTGGACTCAACGTAGAAGAGGTAGCGGAACTTTTGGCGGTCTCCCCGGCCACTGTCAGCCGAGAGCAGAAGATGGCCGAAGCCTGGCTGGGCAAGGCCATGGAGTCGTCGCACCTATGAATGAATCATGGGCACAGCTGGAATCCCTTTTTCACGCCGCGAGCGTTCTTGAAGGCGAGGAACAGGAACGCTTCATCGAGTGCGAAACCACCGGCAACCCCGTACTGCGCAGCGAATTGCGTGATCTGCTCCGCCATGCCGGCTCCGCCGGAAAACGCATCGCCGCCGTCGTGGAACACGTCGCTGTCAGGGCTGCCGGTGGATCGAATTGGGCTGGACGTATTTTCGGTCCGTATCGTATCGTGCGTGAAATCGGCCGCGGCGGCATGGGGATTGTGTTTGAAGCTTGCCGCGACGATTCAGAGTATTTCAAGCGAGTGGCGCTGAAAGTCGCACCCGATTGGCGCGATCTCGATTGGCTTCGGGAGCGCTTCCGGAATGAGCGGCAGATCCTTGCGCGCCTCGAGCATCCCAATATCGCCCGCTTTCTGGATGGTGGAACCGAAAGCGGTATTCCGTACTTCGCCATGGAGTTTGTCGACGGCCAGCCGATTACGGTCTGGGCCCGCGAACACGGCCTCGGCATCCGCGAGCGCATCGCCATGTTCCGGCAGATCTGCTCGGCGGTCAGTTATGCGCACGAGAATCTTGTCATTCACCGCGATGTGAAACCCGGCAACGTGCTTGTGGATTCCTCCGGCACTCCGAAGCTGCTGGATTTCGGGATCGCGGCCTTGATGGATGCGGTTGCGGCGCACACTTCCAACACCACCGGTGCGGGTCTGTGGACGCCCGACTATGCCAGTCCGGAACAGGTACGGGGCGAGCCGCTTAACGTCCGCAGCGACGTGTATTCGCTCGGATTAGTGTTGTACGAGTTGCTCAGCGACGAGCGCGCACAATCGGCTGAGAACCTTTCGCCAGTTGCGATGCAACGCGCCATCTGTGAAACCGACCCGCCTCCTCCAAGCGCGCGCGCCGCAGCCCGGGGAGACCGCACTTTGAGCAGTCAACTTCGCGGTGACCTCGACCTGATCGTCGCCACCGCGCTCCGCAAGGAGCCCGAGCGCCGGTACGGCTCTGCGGCGGCCTTGGATGCCGACCTTGGCAGATTCCTTACCTCTCGTCCCGTCAGCGCCCGCGCAAACACGCTGGTCTATCGCGTATCGAAGCTGGTGCGCCGCAACCGTGTTGCCAGCCTGGCGACGGTCCTCGTAGTTCTGGTTGCGGCCGCCGGCGTCGGGTCCACTCTTTATCAGGCACGCCGGGCGCAGCGCCACTTCCAGGAAGTTCGCAGCCTGGCCAACTCGTTCATCTTCGATGTGCACGACCGTATTCAATATCTTCCCGGAGCGACGGAGGCTCGCAAGGCCATCATTACTACTGCATTGCGCTACCTGGAAAACCTGCGTCGGGACGCCGGGCGCGATCCCGCTCTCTTACGCGAGCTGGGCTCCGCATATAAAAAGATCGGTGACGTGCAGGGAAATCCTCTCGATAGCAGTCTGGGAGATTCGCGTGCCGCACTGGAGAGTTACAGTAATGCTGAGGCGTTGCTCAGCCCACTTTCGGCAAAGGGGGACATCGACGCGAAACTACTGCTCGCTTCCACGCTCGAAAAAATGGGGAACGTGCAAACCGCCGGCGGAAAGATGGAAGCGGCGAAACGGCTGGAACGCGCGCGAGTGCTGGCGCGTGAGGTGATCGCAGCCCGCCCTACGGATTTGGTAGCCTTGGGGCTGGGAATCAATGTTAACTCCGACCTGGCGCGGACCTATGTCGATGCGGCGGCATTCGACAAGCTCGTTGACCGCGCGCAGGAAGCGGTCCGAATTGCAGGCCAGATGACTGCCGCCAACCCCGCAAGTCAAGAGGGTCAGGATTCGCTTGCAGAAGCCCAAATCAGTCTTGGGAATGCCTATCGATCCACCGGGGATTGGGTTCAGGCGGAGCAGGTCTATCGCGGCGCGTTGGCGATTCGGGAACGACTCGTAACCCAGTATCCGAATAACACGAGCTATCAGCGCACGCTGCTGCTTGCGTACGGCCACCTGGGCGATGCTCTAGGCCCTCCCGAAACCCGGGGTCTGGGCAGGCTATCCGAAGCCGTGCAAGCCTTTGACAAGGCGGGCGAGATTGCGCAATCGATGGTTCGGCTCGATCCTGCAAATCATGTCGCGCCATTTGATTGGGCGGTAGCTCTCAACCGTTCCGCCAGTTGCCTGTTAGAAATGCCGAATGGCGCCCAGCGAGCTTTGGCCGAGCTTTCGCAGTCCAGCGATATCATAGCCAGCCTCATGAAAACGGACCCCTCCAGTCAGCGGTTCCGCATCCAGATGCTGGCTAATGATTCCCTGAGCGGCAAGGGGCTCATCGCGGTTGGTCGGCTGACGGAAGCCTCTCGCCGCCTGGAGCGCGTCAGGTCATCATCCAAGACCTTTCAAGGCGGGCCCTTGCAAGCTATAGCTCGAAGCTGGGATGCAGGATCTACGCTGAGGCTGGCCCAAATCAAGACAATTCGTGGAGACCGGGCAGCGGCCCTGGCGCTGGTGGACGAAGCTGCAGCCGATCTCCCCGGCACGGACTTACGAAAATCCCCATGGGGATATGCACTTTTTTGCTCGAGGTTGGGAACGGCATATATGCAGATCGGGCGCCCTGCCTCCGCCGCAGAATGGTTCCAGAAGAGCGTAGATGAATGGCGAAAAATAAAGATTCCGTCCGCGATGGAAATGCAACGCCAAAAAGTATTGGCCGAGGCTGAACATGACCTTGCCGCGGCGCGACGCGGTCACGGTTAACCCCGGCCAGCGAAACTTCTATTTCAGCGAAGCAAACCACACAGCTGGAATCCAAACCGCATCGTTCCGGCTCACACGCAGGCCAACATAGTAGGCATAGTTGGTGAAATCGAACGTGTGGCTGAACGTTTTGCTCCTCGAGGTTGCTACTTCGGTCTGGAAGGCATTGCTGTCGAGCGTCGTGATGATCTGGTGGACGCCAGTTGTCTTGTTGACTCGTTGCAGCACTGCCTGCACTTCGTAGTCTCCTCCGAGGCCGTCGGGGTCCTGGTACCCCATGGTCAGAGTTGTCCACTTCGGCACACCCGAGTCCAATGGATTGTTGACCTGACAACGGGTGCTGATCTCTCCGGTTTCAGTCCCGTCGAATTCAAAAGTCCCGTTGCTGTACGCGTAGCGCCCGATGCTGTCACTGCCGGGCGAACACGAACTCGCAATGGTGGACCAGGTTTGTGCATGAGCCATGGGCAATGATAGAAGCGCCCCGGCGAGTACAGTCAAGAACGCAAGCTTATTCTTAGTCATAGGTTTGATCCTCATTTTTTTGATTTAGTGCTCCTTCGTGAGTCAAAGCTAGGCAAGTCCTCAGCAGCAGCCAGACCGAAAGAGCCATTGGTTACTCCCGGCAGCTAGTGAGGGGCCTGGAATTTTTGCGAGCGCTTTGAAGGAAGAGGTGGGCGCATCGGGGCCAGATCCGGGCGCGAAATGGAGTGGCGGGATTCCGTCCCCCAACGGATTACTAACCCCGCCACGCCGGCCCTGGATACTTTCGATTGGCCCTGCCGATTTGCCTCCCACTTACACTAGCGGGAACGTGCGCGATTTTTTTCATCGCGTGCGGGGAATCTGCGACTAGTTCATTCGGTCAGCGCCGGCACAAGACTAGCCCGACCTCTCCGAGTTGCGGGTCCACGATTTTCTCGTCATTCGGATACTTGGCATCCAGCGTTCGTCGCAGCAGGTCGCGCTTCTGCTGATCCGTCTCCCAGAGCAGCACCGCATCCGGCGATGCTTGCGCTATGTCTGAAGGCAATCCTTCGAGTTTTTGCGGGATTTTGTCCAGCGTCGCAACCAGCCTGGCATTCCCGTAGTAGGCGGCAAAATATCCAGCTTCCCACCCTACTCCGTGTTCAGGAAAAGGCCCTGATCCGAGACTGACGACCGTTTTGCTCTGATGCTTCTTTAGCGCATTGCTTGCTGCCCGGCAGATGACCGTCCAGTCTCGCGTTTGTACCCGAAATGGGGAAGCCCAGTAGGTCAGAGAAAAAATGGTGCCCGCGAGTACGAGTCCGAGACACAGCCACCGCATTCTCTGAAGTCCAAGCCGCGCATCGGGCCAAAGCATCTTCGATCCCACGGCAAACCAAAGTGGAATGAGCGGAAAGAAATACCGGCTGTCGATCACCAGCATTGCGTATGCCAGCACGAGTGCGACAGAACCAACCACGATGGTGACAGCGAGAACGCGCTCCGCGCGCATTTCCGGAGAGCGGAAGAGGAACGGGAAGAGTGCGAAAAATGCTAGTGGAATTCCGGGAGTCATTAAGAGCAGCAGCTCCCTCGCGGCGAGAGGAAGATTCCGCATCTCAGCATGCACGGCCCTTTTAAGGACCAACGAAAGGTCAAGATGATAATTCCATTCCCAGGCTCCGGGCGGCATCGGATCGTAAACCATGTGCTCCGACATGTTCGGCGAAATATCCCGCAATAGTTGATATCTGGAAGCAGGTTGCGGCGTTGTGCCACGGAGTGTCCATTGCAGCAGGTTCATCTTGAATTGCGAGCCGGTGGTAAAAACGCCGTATTTCGCGTGGAGCGCGGTTGCCCAGAATCCTGCAATCACAATGGGAATTACCAGTGCTGAGGAGAGCCGTTTGATTCTTACGTTCCGTCCTCCTGACGAGATAAAAGCCGCGGTGATGGTACAGACACCCAGCCATGGCAGCGCGATTCCTTTTGCGAGGAAAGCGGCGGCATGTGCGAGACCGAGGTTCCACCAACGCTCCGTTCCAGCGCGAAGCGATCGCAGCATCGCGATGAAGTACAGGAGAACGATCAGGGCAAAGAGGTAATCCGGTGTCACCAGGGCGACGGCAAAGAATGTAAGTCCTCGAGCCAGCAAGAGCAGAGTGACTGCGGTCGCGGCGATTACCTCCGAATGCCAAAGCTCAAGCGTGAAAACATAGAGCAAGATGCAGGTGCCAAGAAAGGTCAGAAGTGTGAGGAGCTTTCCTGCCACGAGAACCGGAAGGCCGGGAACAACCGCAATCAACCATGAGATCAGCGGGCTGCGGAAAGCGTCCAACGATTCCTTGAAAAGACCAGCTCTCAAAGTCGCGGCGATGCTGGTGTAGGCCATTCCGTCGAAGTCCACGGCATAGAGCGTGTTCGGAGCAAACCACGCCAGCTGCGCAGCGCATAGGACGGAGAGGGCCGCAACGAGCATCGTTCGTTTCATGATTCTGCCGAATGGTATACGACCAGGAGCTAGAAGCGAATTCATCCGGGGCACCTTCAGCAACCGGAGGGCGATTATGATGTCGCCATGCCCCCGAAAGAGTCTGATCTCCCGACAGTGAAAGTTTCGCCTCGCGGCGTGAACCGGCTGAAATCTGGCCATCTTTGGGTCTACAAATCTGACGTCACGGCCGCCGATGGCACTCCTCCGGGTTCGGTCGTCAGGGTTGCCGATCCGCGAGGGAAGGCGCTGGGAACTGCGCTGTATTCCAGTTCTTCGCAGATCGCCATCCGCATGATTTCGACTGAGCCTGCCATCGACTTCTCGGCGCTGCTTCGCCGAAGGATTTCAGATGCGATCACCTATCGCGGGAAATTTGTGCATGATACGAACGCTTACCGCGTGATTTTCAGCGAGGCTGACGGTATCCCCGGGCTGATCGTCGACCGCTACAACGAAATTCTTTCGTTGCAGATTTTGACTCAGGCAATGGACTCGATCTTGGCACGCGAGACCGTGCTCTCGGAACTCGTTGATAAGCTGCTGCCGGCCTCCGTGTTCGAACGTGCGGATGCCCGCGTGCGGGAACTCGAAGCTCTTCCGACTCGTGACTCCGTCCTTCTGCATGGAGAGAAAACCGCAACCACCTTCGCGATGAACAGCGTCCAGTTTCACTATGACGCGCTCGAGGGTCAGAAGACGGGGGCGTTCTTAGATCAGCGTGAGAACTATGCAGCCGCTACTCAGTACGCCCGGGGACAGGCTCTCGACGTCTTCTGCTATCAAGGAGGATTTGCGCTTCATCTGGCCAACGTCTGCGATCAGGTGACCGGGGTTGACAGTTCTCGTCCGGCGCTCGAGGTGGCCGATCGGAACGCGGCTTTGAACAAACGCGAGATTGAGTGGATCGAGGCAAATGCCTTTGACCTTCTGAAGGACTATTCCGCGTCTGGTCAGCTCTACGACACCATCGTTCTCGACCCGCCCGCATTCGCCAAGACGAAACGGGACCTGGATTCCGCCATGCGCGGTTACAAGGAACTGAACCTCCGAGCTCTGAAGATGCTCCCGCCCGGCGGGATTCTGGTCACCTGCTCCTGTTCTTTTCACGTCACCGCCAGCAGCTTCCTGGAAATGCTGTCTTCCGCAGCCCTCGATTCCCATCGGAACCTGCGGCTGCTCGAAGTCCGAGGGCAGTCAAAAGACCATCCGACGCTGCTCAATATGCCCGAAACGGGGTATTTAAAATGCGTCATAGCAGTCGTAAGTTAAACAAAAGGAAGTCAATTTTATGCTTGACAGTAACACGCTCAAGTTTTATGCTTCTTTTACGCTAAGTATGCGTCTAATGAGGTGACCGCAGCCGTAAGCACTTCAGGAAAGCGCCGGTCACAAACTGCAACCAGTTCTGATTAACACCAATATCTGAAGGAGGATTTAGCCATGACCGTATTAACCCGTTGGGAGCCGTTCCGTGAATTCGCAACCTTGCAGGATCGTATGAACCGTCTGTTCCGCGATTCCTACAACGATGCTGGCCGGGATGAGTCCCTGACCACCTCGAGTTTCGCTCCCGCCGTTGATGTCTACGAAGACGAGCACAAGGTTACGTTGAAGATCGAAGTGCCGGGAATCGAAGAGAAGGACATTGATGTCCGCGTGGAGAACAACACGTTGACCGTCACCGGCGAGCGCAAGATCGAGAAAGAAGAGAAAGAAGAGAACTATCGCCGCGTGGAGCGTCAGTATGGAAGCTTCACCCGTCACTTTACTCTGCCCCAGACCGTGGACACCGAGCACGTGTCGGCGACCTACGATAAGGGCGTGCTGAAGATCAACCTGCCGAAGAAAGCAGAAGCGAAGCCGAAACAGATCAAGGTCAACGTCGGCTCAGCTCAGAGCACCGAGAAGCAGATCGAAGGCAAGGGGCCCAGCAAAGCCGCCTAATGCTTCAGTCGGCCGTTTTGAAAGAGCGCGGCTTTGAGCCGCGCTGCTGGCCGGCCAAATTGGGTTTCGGGCTTTAGCCCCTGAGGTCACGGGGGGCGGCAGAGGTGACCGCCTCCCGAAATTTTTGATTCCCTCATCGCGACTCTCTGGAGATTTCAGTCATGAGCGACGACCGAGTCAATGAAGCGCAATGCGAAACAAGATTCTGCAACTGTAAAAACCTGCAGCCTTGCACTTGCATCAACTATCCGCCGTATCATTGCGGAGGATGCGGCCGCGAATTCACCGCTCAGCAACTCGCGGCAGCGAAGCAGAAGGGCTGGTATTCCGAAGCCCGCGTAGGTGCGGCAAGACAGTTGAATCGAAATTAGGAAAATATGGCAATTCGTTGGGACAAATTCACAGTAAAGGCGCAGGAAGCCGTCCAACGCGCGAGTCAACTCGCGTCGGAGCACGGCAATCCTGAGCTGCAGCCGCTGCATTTGCTTGCGGCGCTGCTGGAAGACAAAGAAGGCATCGTTCCGCCAGTTCTTGAAAAGATCGGAATTGGTCCGCAGGCAGTTTTAAGTTCCGTCTACAGCGAGATCGACAAGCTGCCCAAAGTGTCCGGCGAGGCCGCGCAGCCGACGCTTTCGAACGAAGTGAACAAGCTTCTGGACCAGGCTTTCAAGGAAGCCAGCAACTTTAAAGACGAGTACGTTTCGACCGAGCACCTGCTGCTCGCGAGCACCAACCTGAAGCGCGATAAGGCGCAGCAGATCCTGGCGCAGGCTGGAGCGACGCATGACGCCATCCTGAAGGCGCTTACAGTTGTGCGGGGATCGCAGAAGGTGACCGACCAGAATCCCGAGGCGAAGTATCAGGCGCTGGAGCGTTACGCTCGCGATCTGACCGAACAGGCTCGTCGCGGAAAACTCGATCCCGTCATTGGGCGCGATGAAGAAATTCGGCGCGTCGTCCAAGTTCTATCGCGGCGCACCAAGAACAATCCGGTTCTTATCGGCGAACCTGGCGTTGGCAAGACTGCGATCGTCGAAGGACTCGCACAGCGCATCATTTCAGGCGATGTTCCTGAAGTTTTGAAGAACAAGCGGGTCGTCGCGCTGGATCTCGGAGCGATGCTTGCTGGAGCGAAGTACCGTGGCGAATTCGAAGACCGCCTGAAAGCGGTTCTCAAAGAAATCGAAGACTCACAGGGACAAATCGTCCTGTTCATCGACGAGTTACATACTCTGGTTGGTGCGGGCGCGGCGGAGGGCGCGATCGACGCTTCGAACATGCTGAAGCCGGCACTGGCTCGCGGAGAACTCCGCGCGATCGGCGCGACCACGCTGAACGAATACCGGAAATACATCGAAAAAGATGCGGCGCTCGAACGGCGATTCCAGATCGTGTTTGTCGGCGAACCGAATGTCGAAGACACGATTGCGATTCTGCGCGGCCTGAAAGAGAGGTACGAAGTCCATCACGGAGTTCGCATCAAGGACTCAGCAATCGTCTCGGCTGCAACTCTTTCTCATCGCTACATTTCTGATCGATTCCTGCCCGACAAGGCTATCGATCTGATCGATGAAGCTGCAGCATCGTTGCGCATTCAGATCGATTCGCTCCCGACGGACATCGATCAGCTGGAGCGCCGCGCGACGCAGCTGGAAATCGAAAAGCAGGCGTTGAAGAAAGAAGACGATTCGAATTCGAAGGATCGGCTCGGTGTTATCGAGCGCGAACTGGCTGAGATACGCGAGAAATCGAATACGCTGAAGGCGAACTGGAAGAAAGAAAAGGATTCCATCGCGCGCATACGAGCGCTGAAGGAAAAGATCGAGCAACTCAAGATCGAAGAGCAGGCCGAAGAGCGCAAAGGCAACCTGCAGCGTGTAGCGGAGATCCGATATAGCCTGATTCGCCAGGCGGAAGAAGAACTTGCCAAGCTCAGCAAGCAGATGGAGAGCACTGGAAAGCAGCGCATGCTGAAGGAAGAAGTCGACGAAGAAGATATCGCTCGCATCGTCTCCAAGTGGACCGGAATTCCTGTCTCGAAGATGCTCGAAGGCGAGGTCAAGAAGCTGGTGACGATGGAAGAGCGGCTTCGCCAGCGCGTTGTCGGTCAAGATCTGGCGCTGGAGCGTGTCGCAAATGCAATTCGTCGATCGCGTGCAGGTCTGAGCGATCCGAAACGTCCGATTGGATCGTTCATCTTCCTTGGTCCTACGGGAGTTGGCAAAACCGAGCTGGCGCGCGCTCTCGCCGAGTTCCTCTTTGATGACGAGCACTCGCTGATTCGCATCGACATGTCGGAGTACATGGAGAAGCATTCGGTGGCTCGGCTGATTGGCGCTCCTCCTGGATATGTTGGCTACGAAGAAGGTGGACAGCTTACCGAGCAAGTACGGCGTCGTCCGTATTCGGTGATTCTTTTCGACGAGATCGAGAAGGCACATCCGGATGTATTCAACGTGTTGTTGCAGATTATGGATGACGGTCGGCTGACTGACGGCAAAGGCCGTGTGGTCGACTTCAAAAACACGATCATCATCATGACGTCGAACATCGGATCGGCATTCTTGCAGGCTGAAGGTCTGCGCTCTGATGACGATTTCGAGAAGGGCACGCAACAGGTGATGAACCAGTTGCACGCGCACTTCAAACCGGAGTTCCTAAACCGTGTGGACGACATCATCGTGTTCCGTCCGCTAGGCAGGGATCAGCTGGTCAAAATCATTGAGCTGCGGCTGGAAGATGTACGTCGTCTCTTGGCAGATCGCAAGATCTCGCTCGAGCTCACCGATTCTGCGAAGGACCTGCTCTTCACGCAAGGATACGATCCGAACTTCGGAGCGCGTCCGTTGAAACGGGCGATCCAGAAGCTGGTGCAGGATCCGCTCGCGCTGAAGATCCTCGACGGTGACGTACTGCACGGAGATCACGTCGTCGTGGATGCGGACAGGAAGGCTAGCAAGATGACGTTTGAGGTCAGCAAGCGCGTTGGCGAGAAAGAACCGGCGAAAGCTCGGAAATAAAAAGCGCCACGGATTTCACGGATCATCACGGAATAGATCATTCAGATTTATCCGTCAAGATTCGGGCCGATCGTTGGCTTTGTTTCGCGAACGCATCGATCACGGTTGGTGCTTGTGCGAGATACCATCCAGTTGCAACGGCCACGGCGATCTGCATTCCGTACCAGAAAAGTGGAGCTCCGAGTTTCGCCATTGAAATTCTGGGCACGAGACCAGCGACTTCGATCACCATCAGAAGCATTACGATCACTCTGGCCCAATTCCGCAGACGGAACAAGCCCCATCCGACGACCGCGTAACCAGTTCCGAGCAGCAGCATTATGAGAGGTCCAGCTAGTTCGAGTCCGCTCATGAGATGTCTTCCGGCCATAAGGGAAATCGTGCCTGGCCAGATGATAATTGTAGTGCCAACGATCCAGAGATAGATCGCCGCTGTACAGCAGAGGAGCGATATTAGAGTGATGAGAATTGGCCGTTGCATAATGCGCGCCGCTGAGTTTTGTTACCCCGAGCGGCGTTCGCTGCGAAGGACTTATGCATTATCTCAGCCCCAGCAAAAATGCATAGGTCCTTCGTCGCCAAAACCGGCTCCTCAGGATGACATCGCAGTGGTGGTATTCCGAAACGCTGCTCGAATCGAGATCACGCCAGATCGAAGAGCAGGACTTCTGCGTCTTTTGTGCCTTTGATGGTCAGCTTCTTTTCGTCGGTGATTGCTGCGCCGTCGCCTTGGTTCAGTTTCTTGCCATTCAGTTCGACTGCTCCTCTTGCTACTTGCAACCAGCCATGACGCTGTACGGCGAATTCATGGGTGACTTCTTCTCCGGGCTTCAGGAGCGTGACGTAGAGCTTTGCGTCCTGGTTGATCTTTACTGATCCGTTGCTGGCATCGCGCGATGCGATCAGGCGCAGCTTGCCTTGCTTCTCTTCCTCCGGAAAAGCCTTCTGCTCGTAGCTCGGGGGAAGCGCGGCTTTCTCCGGCTGAATCCAGATCTGCAGCAAATGTACTTCTTCCGTCGTTGACGGATTGAATTCGCTGTGGCGAATGCCGCTTCCTGCGGTCATGCGCTGTCCATCGCCAGGAAGAATCACCGATCCGGTTCCGAGGCTGTCTTTATGTTCGAGCTTGCCGGCGAGAACGTAGGTGATGATTTCCATGTCGCGATGCGGATGCGTTGGGAATCCGGTATTCGGTGAGACATGGTCTTCATTGATGACGCGCAGCGAGCGAAAACCCATCCACTTCGGATCCCAGTAATCCGAAAAGCTGAAAGTGTGTTTGGTGTTGAGCCAACCGTGGTTTCCTCCACCACGTTCGGCGGAGGGACGAATGGTGATCATGACTTGCTCCGTTTCTGGTACCTGTTTATTAACTGATAATTATTAGATGAGATAAGGATTCAGTTAGTCGCGAGTCGTGAGTTCCGAGTCCTGAGCTGCGAGCAACGACGGGCCACGGATTTACGCGGATTTCCACGGATAGAATTGAAGGCGGGAAAAATTGCGAGACTAGAGAAATCTTGGAGTTTTCAAATTGGGAGAGTTTACTGATTGATAACCTAGCCCCCCCTCCCCCTGGATCTCTGGAATCAAGTAGTTAGCGCGAAACTGGCGAATAACCTATGGGGCTCAATGACTTACGGGCAAAATCTTGAGCCGCAAGGACTTGGGTCCCTCGAGCCGCCTCTGATTTTCAATCAGCCACGGCGTCGCCGTCGGGAAGCATGACAGAGTTGCGGAGCTGTGCGCAAGGTCAGATGTCACAACGGTTGTCGTTCTGCCTGTGGAAAATTCCTCTAACCTCATTTTCCGCGGATATACGCGGATGAATGCGGATTTTTCAAACACAAGAGCCAAAGCATTGATCCGCGTTTATCTGCGTTCATCCGCGGCGAGTGAAGTTGCTGTGGCACACTGAAACCATGCATCGGATTACGCTTGGAGACTTTGAACTTAGTGTTTTTTCAGATGGGACTTATCCGCTGGATGGCGGGGCATTTTTTGGCGTCATCCCGAAGGTCATGTGGTCGAAGAAGGTTGCCGCCGACGAGAATAACTATTGCACGGCCGGGCTCAACTCTCTTCTGATTCGCACCGGGAAGGAGAACGTTCTAGTAGAGACCGGGATGGGGAACAAACTTTCCGAGCGCATGCGGAAGTTTTATCGCCAGCCGGCGCAGTTGCTGGAGAATTTGTCAGCTGCTGGGATCTCGCCGGAAGACATCGACATCGTCATCAACTCGCATCTGCATTTTGATCATTGTGGATGGAACACGGTTCGTGACAAGAATGGAAAGATTGTGCCGACGTTTCCGAAGGCGAAGTATTACGCGCCCGAGGGCGAGTGGCAGTATGCGCGCAAGCCGAGCGATCGGGATGCGATCAGCTACATACCCGACAACTACGATCCGCTGGTGGAGAGCGGGCAGATGACTTTGCTGAAGGGCGGCGAGGAGATTGTGCCGGGGATTTCTGTGCGGACGTTTCGAGGACATACGGCCTCGATGCAGGGGATCATTGTGCAGTCGCCCTCAGGGGCTAAAGCCCCTTTATCTCCTGGCGCTGTCGGCACGGCTGAAGCCGTGCCCTTCCCAAGACCCTTCGTTCCGACGGCTTGCTATATTTCGGATCTCATGCCGACTACTGCGCACATCGATGTGAGTTGGGGAATGGCGTTTGATCTTTATCCACTCGATACGATTGCGAGCAAGAAGGAATATTATGCTCGGTCGATTCCTGAGAAATGGCTGACGGTGTTTACGCACGATCCGAAGGTGCCTTGGGCCTATATCGAGAAGGAAGAGTCGGGGAAGATGGTGGCTCGGGAGGCTGAGTGAGAAGCCGCTGGCCGATTGCTGAGTCCAGAAAATCCCCACTTCTCGCACAAACATCGCGAGAAATGGGGCACCCATTCATGTCAACGCCTGAGATAACTTGCACAGCATAGCTATTGGTTAGCTTTCGCGTGAGGGGGCGCACGCGCCAGATTTACCACTACACCTCCACTACATCGAAATCCCTAGTTGACAACAATTCCCTTTCTCTTCGCATCTGGTTTGAAGCCTCGTGCTGTGTTGCGCGGCGGTGGAAATCGAATTCGATTCGAGGTTCAGGTATGAAGCGATTCACAGTCGTGAGTGGGATTCTTGCTTCGTTCTTGCTTGGTGCGGCATTGTGCGCTGTTGCACAGGACGAGCATCCGAGTGAGCGGCCGCCGAATGCTCCGCAGGAGCCGCGGCAGAACAGGCCGCAGGCGGCGCCACAAGAGCCGGCGCGGCCTCCGGAGCAGGCGCATCCGCAGGAACAAGCCAAGCCGGACGATCGGCGCAATCAGGAGCCCGAAAGCGGGAATCGGAAGAATACGACTCCGAAGAGCGAAGGACAGGAGCGGCAGGATCAGCAGAGCGGCGACCGGCACATGCAGGGCCGGGAAACGCATGAGAATGGGCGGACTTATGAGGGGCGTCCGGAGAACGGGCAGCAGGCTGGCGTCAAGCATCAAGGAGAACAGCGGCGCATTCCGGACCAGGACTTTCGGGCGCACTTCGGGCGCGAGCACCACTTTGCGCCTCGGGTTTTGCAGCCATATCAAGGCAGGCCCGGTTTCGCCTATGGCGGATACACGTTCGTGCTTGTGGATGCGTGGCCATCGCAGTGGGTGTACGACGATGACGACTACTACATTGATTACATCGACGGCGAGTACTGGATGTACAACCTGCTGTACCCGGGGGCGAGGGTGGAGTTAATTATTGTGGAATAGCGACAGCCTCGGCTTTCGCGGGCGAGGCGCCCGCGCCAGACAACCTTGCTTCGAAGAAATTCTCTACGCGCTCCAGGACTTCTGGAGCGCTTTTTGATTCGTAGATTTCTTTGCGGAGATGGGCGCCGCCGGGGACTCCGTGGGTGAACCAGGAGGCGAACTGTTTCATCTTGCCGATGGCGTCGGGGAGCTCTTCTTCGATCAGCATCTGGAAATAGGTGCGGATCATCTGATAGCGATCTGCTTCCGAGGGCTGATCGTAGGGGCGGCTTTGGTTGCCGCAAGCATCCGTGGCGGCGCCGGCAAACTGCATAGGTCCTTCGTCGCCAAGAAACGGCTCCTCAGGATGACAAGACCGATTTTCAGCTAAGGCGATCGCGGCGCTGTATTGCTCGATTTGGCGGAAGATCCACGGGTTGGATGGCGCCATGCGGCCGATCATGACTGCGTCGCAGTTGGTTTGTGTGACCATGGCGCAGGCGTCTTCTGGCGTGCGGATGTCGCCGTTGCCGATGACTGGAATCTTCACCGCGTCTTTGATAGCGGCAATCCATTCCCAGCGGGCTTGGCCACTGTAGCCCATCTCGCGAGTGCGGGCATGGAGAGCGACTGCGGCTAGACCGCAGCTTTCCGCCATACGTGCTAGTTCTACGCACACGATTTCTTCGTCGTTCCATCCGGCACGGAATTTGACGGTGAAGGGGATCGTCACGGCGGCGCGGACGGATTCGAAGATGCGTCCGATGGCGGGGAGGTCGCGGAGGAGGCCGGAGCCTCCGTTGCACTTGACGACTTTCTTGGCCGGGCAGCCGAGGTTGAGGTCAACCAGGTCGAAGCCGAGTCCTTCGACCATCTTGGCGGCTTCGGCCATGACCTTGGGATCGCTGCCGAAGAGTTGGGCGGAGATGGGGTGCTCGTCTTCGTAGAAGTGGAGGTAGCGCTTGGCTTTCTGATCTTTTTTTCGGAGGACGCCGTCGGCGGAGGTGAACTCGGTCATGATGAGGCCGCATCCGCCGAGATTGCGGATGAAGCGGCGGAAGACGGTGTCGGTGACACCGGCCATGGGGGCCAGGACGGTGGCTGGAGAGATGGTGACGTTGCCGATCTGAAGAGAGTTCGGGACGGCCTTTAAAACCTCGCGGGCGGGGGCGCTCGCGCCACACGAACTCGAATTGTCCCAGAATTTACGCATGCTTCAGCGAAAACCCTTTACCACAGAGGAACACAGGGTGAATCCAACCCATTTTATTACTCTCGAAACGAAAGCCCCCGCTTTGGCGAGGGCTTTGAATTCTTTCAAATCCGCGTTGCTCCGCGTGTACCGCGGAAGCGAAGTTACTTCTTCGCTGTCTCGGCGGCTTTGGCGTACTTGCGGCGGAAGCGCTCGACGCGACCGGCGGTGTCCATCAGTTTCTGCTTGCCGGTGAAGAACGGATGGCAGTTCGAGCAGATTTCTACGCCGATATCGCCCTTGTGGGTCGAGCGGGTCATAAACGTGTTGCCGCAGGCGCAGTGCACGCGCACTTCGTTGTAAGACGGATGAATTGCTGCTTTCATGTGGGACTCTACCTCGATTCAGATCATTAGATTCTAACGGATTTCCACAGGATTCAGCAAACGAGTCGTGAGCTATGAATCTCGAGCGCCTGCTTCGGTGGCGCCGCATGCTTACAGCAGATTCCTCGCCCTTTCGGGCTCGGAATGACAAGGCTGGGGACTTTGGTTCTTTTGGTTGCTTCTTAGAACCGGAACATATAACTGACTTTGACGAAGAATTGGCGGCTGTCGTTGATGTAGCCTCTGGCTGTGTTGGTGACGTATCCGGGGGTGGTGGGAGTGGCGTGGAAAACGTTGAGGTTCTGCAAGTCGCTGTTGTAGCCGACGTAGATCGCAGTGCCCGGGTGGACAAGGTAGGTGATCAGGAAGTCGGCGTTGAACTGGCGCTGGGTGGGAAGGTACGTGTAAGGCGAGCCGACGCCCGGTGTCCCGGCGAGCAGCGCGTTGTATTGCAGGATCACGCGCGCGGAGAGTTGCGGCGTGAACTGCCAGTTCCATTTGCTGCGCAGAATGTGATCGCTCAGGATGCCGCGTCCGACGGTGGGGAATTGCGAGCGAGCAAAGGCGAATGCGCTGTCGGTCGCTCGTAAATGTTCGAATAGGTAGGTGTTTTCGATTTTCAGGGGTTGGATGGGCCGCAGGGTCAGGCCCGCTTGCGCGGTCTCCTCGTTCGCAATAAATGGCTGGCTATAGGGCGTGGAGGTGGCCGCCGTCGAGGGTGGAAGAGCCACAAAGTTGATGGTGTTTCCCCAGTAATAGCTGGCCAGGATTGTGGCCTTTTTGAAGTACTGAGTTTGAAAAGAGGCTCCACTGTTGTGTTCGTGATAGTCCTGGTTACCGAGGCTCGACGGCGCGCAATATTGGTAGAAACCGTAGAAGCAGAAGTCCTGAGGGCGGAGGCGCTCGCGCGTCTCTTCGTAGGGGCGGATGAAGACGATGGATTGACCGCGCCCTTGGACGGCCAGATACGGGGAGTAGTAGGTATCGAGACGGAGACCGGTGTGGTCGAAGTCGTGGCGTGTGATGAGAGTTGGGCCCCAGTCGACGATCCAACCTTTGCGTGGACGGAACCGGTAATCGACTTCCTGCTTCGACTCGCGAATGTCGACGCGATTGATGAATCCGGGAATGGAGACGAATCCTGGAGAGATGTCGTTGTATTGGCCGTCGTAGGAAAAGTGCAGCCCATCGCGGCGGACTTCGAGGCGTTCGGCAGGCCCGGCATAATTGTTGCCGTTTCCGCGGTTGCCGGAGCTGAAAGGGTAGAGGTTGGCTTCACAACTGAGGTTCAAGTCGCTGGAGCTGGTGACGGCCTGGCCATCAAGCGTCCAGTTTGGATTGAACTTGATGTGGGTATCGCCACCGCCGATGCGGTTGAACTCGCCGGTCGTAGGGCATTCCCAGTCGGTGTAAAGAGCCCCGACGCTCGACTGGCGGAAGATGTCGCGGCTGACGCGGGCGACAGTGAAGTATGAGCGCATGCCAGTGAGCGGGTTGTAATCGGGCACGGCGAGACCGGGGCTGCGGTCGTCAGCGCTCATCACGCCCAGAGAGTAGGGGCCATCCTTCCCGGTGAGGCGAATTCCGGCTGACGGATCGCCGATGCTGCGGGTGAAAAAGAGATCCATTGGAGTGCGAAAGAAATCTTCATTCTCCAGGAAGAACGGACGCTTCTCCGGGAAGTAGACAGCATAGCGTTGGTTGACGGTGATCTGGGGATCTTCAGACTCGACCTGGCTGAAGTCGGGATTGGCCGTGGCGTCTATCGTGAAGCGATCGCGCAGGACGAACTTGGCGTCCATGCCAGGCTGGCCCTGAGCGGTGGCTTGCTGGAAATAGGGGTTAGTTGGGTCGCGAGTGTCGAGGGCGTGAAAGCTGCGCATCACGCCGTAAGGAATGAGTTCGATGTCGCGGCCGGGCGAAATTCCTTCAAGGCCATTCAGGGTTGCAGCCTGTCCGAGTCGGCCCTCGACTTTGTACGTAATGTAGGGCCAAAACGAGTCTTCATTCTTTCGCGTGATACCGCGATATAGAATCAGGCCCCATTCCTGGATTCTGGTTGCGGGAAAGCGAAGGCTCTTAAAGGGGATGGCGACCCAGACCACGTAGCCGCGGCTTGTGACTTTGCCTTTCGAATCCCAGACTGTGTCGAAGGAAGTGTCGAAGTGGCCTTGTGTCTGCTCCTCGCGGGAGGCTTCGGTGTAGATGGCGTCCCACTGGACGCCAAGCGGTGTGGCCTGGAAGGAGTAGGCGCGGCGGCGATCGTGAAAGGTGTCGAGAATAATCTCGATCTGATCGTCATCGAAGATGTCTTCGCGGCGGGAGAGACGGGCGCGAACTTTTTTGGGGTCGTCAAAGCAGACGAAGACGGCGTAGAAGTTTTTCTGGTCGTACCCGATGTAGGCGTCCGTGGGTTCGGAGACGGGCTCTCCATCGTGCGGATCGCGCTGGGTGAAGCCGGTGATCTTGGTCATCTGCAGAGCGACGTCACCCTGCGGCTGCATCGTGAGGAAATCATCCAGGCTTGGGGCGCGCGTAAGCCTTGGGATCGTGACTTCGGGAGGGCCTGCGGCGACGTCGCGGCGGAGCTGGGGATCTGGGGTGTTCTGCGCAAAAACCGGCAGTTGGCATATAACGGCCGCCATGAACGCCAGAAGAGCAACACTTCGGTTCGGCCGAAAACCGGGGCCCGCACTGGGACGCACACACCCTCGCTACTTCCTCGGGGGAACGAGGAGGAATCCAGCAAGATACACCATGAGGCTGTGCAACAGAACAAGAAAAGCGCGTTATCCGGATTACCGAACAGGGTCGTTGGACGAACGGGCTGAGAAATGTAGTGACGGGCCGTGATGCTGGAGGGGAAAGCAGATTCCTCCATCGTCGCTGCGCGACTGGTCGGAATGACAAACATGATTTGGGTTCTGTCGACTGAACAACCAAACTGCAGACACTCAGAGTTCGCCAAAAGCTAGAACAATGAGGCTTGCCGGCGGGTGGGTGTGATACCGAAGTGCTCGTAGGCCAGTTGCGTCGCAACCCGGCCACGCGGCGTGCGGTTTAGAAAGCCGATTTGCATCAGGAACGGCTCGTAGATTTCCTCGATAGCGTCGGGCTCTTCGGCGAGGACCGCAGCAAGCGTATTCACGCCGACGGGGCCGCCTTGGTATTTCTCGATGATTGTCAAGAGCAGGCGGCGATCAACCTCATCGAAGCCGTATTGATCTACCTCGAGCATTTGGAGGGCAGCCTTGGCTGTGGGCTCATCGATTTTGCCTCCGCCGCGAACCTGGGCGTAGTCGCGGACACGGCGAAGCAAGCGATTGGCAATTCTTGGGGTACCGCGAGAGCGGCTGGCGATTTCTTTGGCGCCAGGATCGTCGATGGCGACGCCGAGAATTTCTGATGATCTTTCGACGATCACCTGTAGATCCTCAGGTGTGTAGAACTCAAGACGCAAAACAATTCCGAATCGCGCGCGCAGAGGAGCTGAGATGAGGCCGGCGCGGGTTGTAGCCCCCACGAACGTGAAGGGCTTTACTTCGAGCGTATGGGTGCGGGCGGACGGGCCTTGTCCGATGATGATGTCGAGTTTGTAATCCTCCAGTGCGGAATAGAGAAGTTCTTCCAGAACCGGTTGAAGCCGGTGTATCTCGTCGATGAAGAGCACCTGCTTGTCCTGCAGGTTGGTAATGATTGCCGTGAGATCACCTTTGATCTGCAGCAGAGGCGCAGCGGTCGGCTGGAAGTGCACTCCGAGTTCGTTGGCGATGATGTTCGCGAGAGTGGTCTTACCCAGGCCGGGTGGGCCGTAGAGCAGGACGTGGTCCATGGCCTCGCCGCGGGAGCGTGCCGCCTCGATGGCGACGGCGAGATTCTCCTTCAATTTTTTTTGCCCGATGAATTCGTTGAGGCGCTGCGGACGGAGCTTGAGTTCGAAGGAGGAATCATCCTCGACCGGCGCAGCCGAGACGAGACGCTCGCGGTTCAGGTTGTCGTTAGGAGCGGGCACGCTCTAGCGATACTAAAGCGGCATACAACGCCTTGCAACCGCTGACCTGTCGGTAGTCACAAGATCTGCAATTCCTCAAGAACCGCAGTCTCGCACTCCTCATCCTCCGCAAGAATTCGTGCCTGTGGCTGAATTCACCGAACCTTAACTGAGATGTTACGGTCCCGTAACAAAAGGTCGCTACCTTCTTTCCATCCAGCACCCAGGGGAGTTTGCCTTACTCCGGCGATTACTGAGTGCGGGGAAGCTGGAGAGCATGTAGAAGCGCCGGATCCTGAAGTTGAAATAAGAAAGTTATCGAGGAGATGACTGCCTATGACGAAGAAAGCAGCAGTTCTGTGCCTGCTCGCCCTTACGGCGAGCGTGTGCGCGCAGCAAGGCGCTGTTCCCAAAGGTGTGCCGCCGCTCCAGCACGTATGGGTGATCATGATGGAAAATCATGGATACCCTCAAATTCTGAACAATCCCAGTGCACCTTACATCAATTCGTACGCGCAATCCGCAAACCTGGCGACGAACTATTTCGCCATTGCTCACCCAAGCTTGACCAACTATCTCGAAACAGTGGGTGGATCAAACTTCGGCGTGCTGGATGACAATTCGCCCGATTGGCATAACGGAACCTGCCTGCCGAATCTGGCGAGCGGAATCGTCAACACCGAAGATGATGTTTCCCCCATTTGCCCAATTGCGGGCAGCGGAACCGAGGCGGCCACTCCTGCACTTGACTGCACGAACGAAGTCAAAGGACCGCCATGCGAAATCAACATTGACGGCGTAAAGTCCTATCCTGCATCGACGACGGTTCTGGGCATCACGATTGCGGACCAGCTTGCGACCGCCGGAAGGACATGGAAGTCGTACCAAGAGAGCCTGCCGCCGACCGGCCCCGATACAGTGAACTACAGCGATGGCAATTTCACGAACAATACGGTTTTTCCTCCGTGTCCGGGTTGCAATCCGCAACTCAGCACCGACGACATCGTGCAGCTCTACGCTGTGAAACACAATCCATTTGCGTACTTCGCGAACGTGCAGAGCGGCTCGAATCCGATGGTCAGCTACGCACAGATGACTGGATTCGACAGCACCGGTGGACTGTTCTGGGATCTCTCACGGGGTACGGTGCCGTCCTTCTCGTTTATCGCTCCGAACCAATGCAACGACCAGCACGGACGCGGAAATGGCACGGCATTCTGCCAATTCGATCCGAGTGACAATGGAACTCAGGACGGACTCAACCCGGCGCTGATTGCGTTGGGAGATCAGGCCGTGCAGAAGATCGTGAACGCGATTCACGCTTCTCCCGCTTGGAGGCGGGGACTTAACGCGATCGTTCTTACCTGGGACGAAAACGACTACTCGGTGCAGCCGATCATCAATCAGGTGGTAACGGTTGTGGATACGAACTACGGGTTCCACAAGCTGCAGAGCAACGTGTACTACGATCACTACTCACTACTGCGGACGCTGGAAGGCGGGTTCCATCTGCCATGCTTGAATCACGCTTGCGATTCGAGCACTCAAACAATGTCGGACCTGTTCGGGGGAGTGCGGTAAGGGTCGTTGGCTCGTTGGAGGAACGTCGGGGCCGGACTAGCCGGTCCCGATTTTTCTTAGGAGTTAGTTTCTTGTTTTATATAATTATATATTGCTATATACTGTGGTATAATTATTTGTATGGCAATGAGCATAAAGAGCTTAGATGTGGAGCGGCTCGCGAGGGAACTATCGTCGAAAACCGGGGAGTCTCTAACCAAGGCAATTCAGACCTCTTTAGAGGAGCGTCTGGAGCGTCTAAAGTTGGTTCGTCGGAGCGATGTGGTGCTGGAGCAACTTGAAGAGATGTTGCGCCGAGTGGATCAATTACCCGTTCTCGACTCGCGTAGTCCCGATCAGATTCTTGGGTACGACGACCACGGCTTACCGCGATAGACGGCAATGGTTATCGATACTTCGGCACTTGCGGCAATCTTCTTCCGTGAACCGGAGCGCGATAAATTCCTCTATGCGATCGCTTCTTCACCAGCCAGGCTAATATCTGCCTCGACAATTCTTGAAACAGGAATTGTGATCGAAGCTCGCCAGGGGGATGCAGCTGGCCGTGAGTTTGATCTATTCGTGGTTCGAGCAAGCCTGCAGATTGTGCCGGTTGATACCGAACAAATTGAGGTCGCTCGCTCTGCGTGGCGCAAATTCGGTAAAGGGCGGCACCCAGCAGGACTCAACTTTGGCGACTGCTTCACCTACGCATTGGCAAAATCCACCGGTGAGCGGATCCTAGCGAAGGGCACGGATTTCAGAATGACAGATGTCGAAGTTGAAAATTGAAAGCAACGGTCCTATTTTGGATACCAGTCCAGCAACCGCACTTCGATTCCCGTTCCGTCCAACGCTTTCTTAAAGACCGACAAATCTGACCCGCGATAGTGATACGGGATCACGACCTTTGGATGAAATGCTTTGACGGCATCGGCGGCTTCTTCCGGCGGCATCGTGTAGGGAAGATTCATACATACGAAGGCGACGTCAATATTTTTCAGAGCGCGCATCTCGGGTACGCCTTCGGTGTCACCTGAGAAGTAGAAACGTTTCCCGCCGTAGGTGAGGACGTAGCCGTTGCCGCGTCCTTTGTCGTGGAACAACTTTCCTGGTGCGGGGCCACGCTTGATGTTGTAGGCAGGGATTGCTTCGATGGTCCAACTCTGCCAGGTCTTCGTCTCGCCATTCGCGATCGGCTTGGCGGTTGTGACGGTCTGGGCGACAGCTGGAGACGAAATGATCTCCGTGTCTGCCTTGCTCGCTGCTTTTATGGAGTCGGGATCCATGTGGTCGCCGTGGATGTCGGTGATCAGGATGAGGTCGGCTTTGGGACGTCCGGAGAAATCAACGGGCTTGGCGGGATCGAGATAGATCACCTTGCCACCGGCTTCGATCAGAGTGCTGGCGTGATTCAGCGGAGTGATTTTGACTGAGCCGGCAGAAGTTGGGAAGGTCTGGGGTTCAGCGGCGGCAGCACAGAATGACGACGCAAAAGCAAGCAATGCGGCAAACAATACAGCTGACAGGATCGTTTTCATAGGTGGGTCTCGATTTTGGAGTGGTCGGATCGACCGATGGAGAACAATATATCGCGGACGGGCGCGATTAGTTAACGCCAGTCAGAATCCCGTCACGAAAAGCGAACACCTTCTGTTGCCTCTCTGGCATGGTGACGGTCGTTTGCAGAACCCCCCGATCATTGAGCTTGTATTCGTAGTGAAAGACCTGGCCATCGGCGAGCTTTTGTTCGGAGACCCGTCCCCAAACATATTTATTTTCCAGCAAGACACGCCAGCCGCCGTCGAGAACGCGGGTAAGAAGCCAAGGATCGAATCCGGCTTCGCGGATTAGCGGCGCGTATTCAAAACGGAGCAACACGTTGTCGCCCTCTGTGATGGCGTCGATATGTCCGCTGACGTCGTAGAAGTAGCGCCGGGTGTGGCCGGAATCGTCAGTCGCTTCGACGATTCGGTCGGAGGAGTCGTATTTGAACGCGATCCGGTGTCCAGCGGGAGAGATCAGTTCCTGTAAGTTGCGTTTTGGGTCGCGTTTGAGTTCGACGTGATCGCCTTTACCATTTTCTATGCGCGTCGGCGCGCCCTGCGCACAACTGGTCGTGTTATAGGAGTCAGGGAAATAGAATTTGCGGCTATCGGGAAATGTCATGGTCCAGCCGTTGCCGTTCCAGGCGGTCTGCGTGCCGAAGAATTCTGAGGCTGTATCCGCATGGCGGAACACGGCGTCCGCGTAGCTCGTGCCCTTGGAGATTCTGGTCATGTGGACGGCGGATCCGTCTTCCAGATTCATGTCCATGTAGGTGTAGGGAAAATGGTCGCCGGTGGGGCAGATGTCATAGGGATGATTCGTGGCGACACCAAAGGCGCGGCGGTGATAGTCCCATGCGATGTAGGTGCGAGTGAGTGCGAGCGGCATTGCGTCGGGAACGAAGAGATCGGTTTGGCGCAGGATGAAGCGGCCGGAATGGAGGTCGACTTCGAATTGGTTGACTGGGGAATCGTGGCGGACAGTTGGAAGAACCATCGAGATTTCAGATTTGAATCTAGGCTTCTTCGACCCTGATACCACCGAGATTACGAGGTGAGGATGCGAGCCGTCCCAGGACGGAGGAACATTTGAAAACGGGAGCAACTCGACTCTGGCGGGCTGGTTGGGTTTTGCGGGCCACCAGTGGATGGCGGCTGCGAGGCATATAAGTGCCGCGCACAACGTCCACTTGAATAGTTTCAGATACTCGGAGCGTCGTTGCTTGTCTGGCATTGGCTGATTCTTCGCATGAAGCAAAGGGCGGCCCACGGGCCGCCCTGAGAATCACAATTCGGCGAGATTACTCTTCTTCTTCCTTCACCTCGCCGCGTTCGGCTTTTGCTTTCTCGATGATCTTTTCCTGTAGTTGTCCCGGGACCACGTCGTAATGATGCATTTCCATGTTGAAGCTGCCGCGGCCCTGGGTCATGGAGGTGAGATCGGCACCGTAGGTGAGCATCTCGGCCATGGGCACTTCGGCTTTCACGACGGTGTTGCCCGCTTTGTTGTCCATACCCTGGATGCGTCCGCGGCGGCTGTTGAGATCGCCCATGATCGATCCGGCGAAATCGTCAGGCACGGTGATTTCGACGTTCATGACTGGCTCGAGCAGCGTGGGCTTGGCAACTTCCATCGCTTTCTTGAAAGCGATGCGGCCGGCCATCTGGAATGAGAGGTCGTTCGAGTCCACGTCGTGGTAGGAGCCGTCATAAAGGACGACTCTGAAATCGACAACGGGATAGCCTGCGAGATATCCGCGGCCCGCGGCGTCTTTGATTCCCTTTTCTACAGCGGGAATATAGTTCTTCGGAATCGCTCCGCCGAAGATGTCGTTCACGAACTCGAACTCGCCGCCGCGAGGCAAAGGTTCCATCTTGATCTTGCAGTCGCCGTACTGGCCGTGGCCGCCGGTCTGTTTCTTGTGCCGTCCCTGGACGTCGGCCTTACCGCGAATGGTCTCGCGGTAGGGGACCTTCGGCGCTTTCAGGTTGACCTCGGTGTGATAGCGCTTCTTCAGCTTTGCGACGACCACCTCAATATGCTGTTGACCTGTACCGGCGATCAGGAATTCCTTGGTTTGTGGATCGCGGAAGAAGCGGAGCATGGCATCTTCTTCCATGAGCTTGTGCAGGCCGGGGCCGAGTTTGTCTTCGTCGGCGCGGGACTTGGGTTCGATCGCGAAGGTGATTGCGGGCTCTGGCAGTTTGACGCGCGGATATTGAATCGGTGCAGATTTGTCGCCGAGCGTGTCGCCAGTCAGAGTGTCCTTCAATTTCGCGACCGCCCCAATATCTCCGGCGTGGAGTTCGTTGATTGGAACTGCCGTCTTACCCTGCATGACAGAGATGTGGGCGAGTTTCTCGGAGGTGCCCTTAGCGAAATTCTGCAGGGTGGCGTCGTTCTTCAGAACCCCCGAGAAGACCTTGAAATACGAGATTCGCCCTGCGAATGCGTCCGAGACAGTCTTGAACACGTAGACGGAAACCGGCTCTTCGTCGGTCTCGTGGCGCTTGGGGGCGTCGCCATTTCCTCCAGCCGCGATTTCTCCCTGTACCCATTCATGCTCGGAAGGGGCGGGTGTGTAGTCGACGATGAAATCCATGACCCGGTCGGCACCAATATTGCCGAGCCCGGAGCTGAAGATGACGGGGAAAATTTTGTCTTCGCGGATTGCATTGTGCAATGCCGGCACTAAGTCCTGCTCGGCAAGGGTACCAGCCTCGAAGAATTTTTCCATCAGGGCGTCGTCGCCTTCGGCGACCAATTCCACAAGGCGTTCGTGGGCTTCGAGCGCCTGATCTTTCAAATTCGCGGGGATCTCGGTCTCCTTGCCCTTGCCGTTGCCGCCCATCTCGTAGGTGTAGGCCTTCATGCGGACGAGATCGATAACGCCGGACAGACTCTTCTCGGCGCCGATCGGAAGTTCGATCGGAATCACGTTGCGGCCAAAGGCCTTTTCAACAGATTCCAGGACGCGGCTGGCGTCGGCGCGTTCGCGGTCCATGCGGCTGACAACGATCAGCCGGGGTGTTTTGTATTCCTCGCAATAATTCCATACACGCTGAGTGACGACTTCCACGCCAGCAACGCCATCCACGACGACAATAGCGGCATCGACCACAGGCAGGGACGTCTTGGCCTCGTGGACGAACATGTTGAAACCGGGGGTATCGAGAATGTTGATTTTCGTCCCGCCCCACTCTACGACCGCGCAGCCGGTCGAGATCGACATCTGGCGGGCGACTTCTTCTTCGTCGTAATCAGTTGTGGCCGAACCGTCGTCCACGCGTCCCGGACGCTGGGTGGCTCCTGAGGTGTACAGCATGGCCGAAACCAGGGAGGTCTTGCCCGCGTGCCCGTGGCCGACCATCGCGACATTCCTGATGTTTGCTCCGGAATAGACTTTCAAGTTGGGCTCCTTCCGGCAGGCGTGGAAAGAATGGGCCCGAGGAGAGAATGAGGACAGGAGAAGAGGCCAGTCCGGCGAATTCCTTCGAACCACCCGCCAAAACCTAGGATGCTACCACGCTGGGAGCAAGCGTCACAACCGAGCCGAGAACGCACACAGGAACCAACGAGAATCAACCCAACTGCCTTTCTTTGCAACTAAGAATGATGGGTTTTGTACCCGGTTTCCCTGGAACTCAAGCAAGGAGAAGAAAGGCACGACTAACGCAATGAACTGAGCCGCCCACTCCAAAGATGGAGGGGCAACTGGCGGAGGTAATCACTGTGTCAGAAGAGTCGCTACCGGCAGCGAGCGTCCGGACTAAAGGAACGGCAACTTGTAGTATTATCCCCGACGGCATGTTTGGCGCACGGACCAACGATCAATGGATCGCGAAGTACGCGCGGAGCCACCAGCATCCTGTCAACCGGGTTTGCCACACTTATGGCATTCCTACAATCCTGTTTTCTCTTGTCCTATTTGCCGCCGGATTCGTTTATCACCGGGTCTGGTGGTACGCCCTCATATTGTTTATAGCTGGCTGGCTGCTCCAGTTCATTGGCCATGCGTTTGAAGGCAAGCCTCCTGAGTTCTTCCAGGACTGGCGCTTCCTGTTCGTCGGCGTGAGATGGTGGTGGGCCAAGATTAACGGGCGAGCGTGAGGTTTCGTTCTCAATCCATTTTCTGCTCCTGAGCGTCGCAGCAACGGCGATTAGCTAGTTCTTCAGAAGCAGGAAATGCGATGTTTCCTCTGTCGATATTCTCTCCCGGTTTTGCGAGGCGATCTGTGCGGCGGCACCTGGCAGTTGCAATTCGCTGCCTCCGGCGAGATTTGACTTTTTCTTGACACGCGTTGAGTTGCGCGGTTTGTTAGCGTGTTCTATCCTTGAATCCAGCTGGGGTTCTACTCCAAAAACATGCAGCGATTGACCGCTAGACTGCTGTTGTTGCTTGCGCTGGCTGGAACATTCGTTCCCGCAGCGATGCAAGCCTTGGCGCCTTCACCGCATGCCTGCTGTTTGCGAAAGTCTGCGCACCGCTGTCATACGTCCGGTGCGAATGATCCTGTGGTGCGCAGCAGCGAGTGTTGTCCGCGGCAGAGCATGCACGCTGTGACCACGGCCCAATGGGCTCACGCACAGAATATCGGAATTTCGAGCGGATCCTTCGGTATCGCGAAGCTTGAACGAGTTGTTCGCGAGCTGGTTCCGGTTAAAGCGCTCCTCGCCTTCGATTCGACTCGAGCTCCTCCCTACCCGCTAATCGCCTAGCTCTCACTCAGCAAGAAACAATTCTGCCTCGCATTGATGTGCGGAGACCTGCAGGGCCGCGACCTTTTCGTCGCGCCCACACGGGAGCCATCGGAATAGGGGCAGTCCCAGTCGCTCACTAGTTTTCTAGTGTCGGAGATTGCATGCGTTTGACTCGAATCCTTTGGTTCACGACAATTTTCTTTGCGACGCTGGCGGCATTCGCGTCCGTTGTCACTTCGGTTCGTGGCGTGATCCACGATCCGCAACATCGACCCGTACAAGATGCGATGGTAATGATCAAGGCGAAGAACTCGGACTGGGCGGCGACGGTGAATTCGGATCCGGCCGGGGAGTTCGTTTTCAACACCGTTCCCCTGGGCGAGTATGTCGTCACCGTCGCCGGTGTGGGATTCGAGCAAGCGAAACAGGGAGTCACGGTGATCTCGGGCTCAAATCCCGTGCTGCACTTTGCACTGAGTGTTGCCGGGGCAAAGGAAACAGTGAATGTTTCAGGAGTGGCCGAGGAAGTGCCGAGCGATTCCGCAACTCCGACCACGATGGTCGATCGCCTGGAGATTGCGCACACTCCCGGAGCTGCGCGCAGCAACAGCATGGCGATGATCACGAACTTCGTGCCCGGCGCTTACATCACGCACGATCAACTGCACATTCGCGGCGGGCATCAGACCAACTGGCTGATCGACGGCGTTCCGGTCCCCAACACCAATATCGCCTCGAACATTGGTCCACAATTCGATCCCAAGGATATCGATTATCTCGAGGTGAGCCGCGGCAGTTATGGCGCGGAACTGGGAGACCGCACTTACGGGATCTTCAACGTGGTGCCGCGCACTGGGTTTGAGCGCAACCGCCAGGCCGAATTGGTTCTCAGCGCAGGAAACTTCTACCAGACGAACGACCAATTCAGCATCGGCAGCCACACCGAGCGTTTTGCCTATTATGCCAGCGTGAACGGGAACCGAAGCGATCTCGGAATTCAAACACCAACGCCAGAAGTCGTGCACGATGCTCAAAACGGCTATGGTGGTTTCGGCTCGCTCATCTTCAACGTTGATCCTTCCAACCAGCTTCGACTGGTCTCCGCGGCTCGCAAAGACTTTTATCAGGTTCCTTACGATCCGAATCCCAACGACATCGAGAATGGGACGATCCCCGAGAACGACTTTACTCCGCAGTATCCCAGCATCGGGTTACGGGACACCGATCGCGAGTCGGATGCAGTACTGAACTTGTCGTGGGTGCACACCTTCAACTCGAAGCTGGTGCTAACTGCCTCGCCGTTTTACCACTACAACGCCGCGAACTACACCAGCTCGCCGGCGGACACTCCGGTAGCAGCGAGCCAGGACCGCAGCTCAACCTATGGCGGAGGGCAGGTCAGTTTCAACGCAAATATTGCGAAAAACAATTTTCAAGTGGGGACATACAGCTTCTATCAGTCCAACCACGAGAGCTTTGGCGCCAGTTTTAGTGATGGCAGCGGCCAGCCGCCTTTCTCCGATACAGAACACCCCACCGGAGGGCTGGCCGCCTTTTTCATCGATGACAGCTTCAAGCCGTTTCCCGGTCTGACGCTGACCGCCGGTATGCGGCCGACGCACTTTTCCGGCAACAATGGTTTTTCAGAAAGTGCAATTAGTCCGCGCTTTGGGGCTGCATATACAGTCCCGCGGTTGCACTGGACCTTCCGCGCCTTCTATGGCAACTACTATCAGGCACCGCCGCTGGTGACTGCGTCAGGTCCGCTGATCAATTTGTGCAATTCCAGTGATTGCGGATTCATAGCGCTCGCGGGAGAACGCGATGAAGAACATCAGTACGGAGTCAACATTCCATTTCGCGGATGGACTCTCGACGCCGACACATTTCGCACGCGCGCACACAACTTCTTCGACCATGATGTTATCGGCGAATCGAATCTCTTCTTTCCTCTGACCATCGACAAGGCGCTGATCCGTGGATGGGAACTTACGCTGCGTTCGCCGCGCCTCTTGCACCGCGTGCAAGTACGTGTAGCGTATTCGAACCAGATCGCTGAAGCGGCCGGTGCGATCACCGGCGGTCTTACCGATTTCACCACCAACGTTTGCGATCCGGCCCCGCCCGGTAGCTTCTGCCCGCTGGACCACGATCAGCGCAATACGCTAAATGTGGGTGCGGACGTTACATTGCCGTGGCGCGCGTACGCGTCGACGAACGTCTACTACGGCTCGGGATTCACGAATGGTTTTCCGGGGCAGCCATATCCCGGAGATTATCTGCCGGGACACACGACCTTCGACTTGACACTTGGGAAGGACTTCGGCGAGCGGTTTTCCGCGTCAGTCACGGCGCTGAATGTTGCGAATCGCCGGGTGGAGTTGGATAACAGCGTAACCTTCGGTGGGTTTCACTGGAACAATCCGCGGGAGATATTCGTGGAACTGCGGTACCGATTCCATTTCTGAGAATCGGTACCGCCGGACATATCCAAGCTACGTGAGTGATCCTGCTCCTAACGCAGAGTCCAGGTATCGTCGTAAAGACCTCCGGTGCTGAAGAGGTCTCCGCCGAAAATCACCAACTGGCGAGTTGGTGGATACCATATGGTCCCGAACAGTTCACGTGCGGGCGGGCTGTCTGGGGGCCACCTCTGCTGCCAGTCCGTTCCGTCCCATGTCCAGGTCGTGTTCTGATCTACTGCCACACTCCCTCCGCCGAAAACCACAATGCGGCGAGACACCGGATCAAATGCGCCGCTGGTGAAGTAAAGAGGTGGCGGCTGGTGCGCGGGCTGCTGCTGCGTCCAGTTGCGACCATCCCACGTCCAGGTATTCTGGACGATCCAGTTGTCCGAGATTCCTCCGAACATGAGCACGTTGCGACGCGTCAGGTCGACAGTTGCAACCGCGCCCGCGCGCGGATAGGGAGTGGTCGAGGGATTCAAGAGCTTCCAATCGGAGCCTGTCCACCGGTACATGCTGCGCGAATAGAAACGTCCCTGGTATCCCCCGAACATATCGACATGGCCGTTCAGAGGATCAGTAAAGAGCGACGGATTCGTAGCGCCGATGGGTACGGTTGTGGGCTGCGCCTGGGTCCAAGTCATAGTGGCGCCGTTCCACAGCCAGGTGTCGTTGAGGATTGCAAACCCAAGGAACCCACCGAACATCACGAGCCTTTGCGTTCGTTCGTCGTAGGCCATGGCGGCATCGGCACGTGGGCCGGGAGTTCCGCCGGTTTCGATGTGGGCCCAAGTGGCGCCGTCAAAGGTCCAGGTCTCGTTGAATTGGCTGAAGCCGTCGGTACCGCCGAAGACAATGATTTTTTTGCTGATCGGATCATAGGCTGACGCAAAAGCTGTACGCGCCGGGAAAGGTGTTGTTGGATTCAATTGGATCCAGTCATGAGTTGGAGCTTGGGTTTGAGAGAACGCGCTACAGGTCAGGGCAAAGATAGCGAGCATGGGCAAGACATAAAATCCAGTGAACTTTCCAGTGAACACTTGCGATGCCTCCTTTTGGGCAACGGTCGGCAATCCTAGCAAGCGTGAAGAGGCACTGTCCAGAGTTGAAGGTTCACATAACAATGTACATAACAGATTGTATGGAAGCTCCCTCTCATTCAACGTTCATTCCGAGCGAGGGCCGCATCCTCAGAGGCATAGTCGAACGGCGGCACGAGTCCGGCGGTTGGTGGATTGTTTATCTCCCATTCGATCGTCCGACGAATGGCTTCGCCAATCGACACCGGCTCTATGTAGCCGAGTTCCTTGCGGATGCGGGCCGAGCTAGCGGACCAATGCTGCGCGGCGTTGCCCGGTCTCGGCAGATGCGGTGGAGTTTTGTCGTCGGGCAGAACCGTGAATGAACCGGTCCAGTTCATGGCCGCTGCGATCTTCTGGGCCCACTCGAGTTCACTGAACGAAGGTTCTTCGCACACGTTATAGATTCGACCTGCGGCACGATCATCGATGGCAGCGGTTGCTATCGCGGCAGCAACGTTTTCGACATAGCCTCGCGGCGAGCGCCAGGCCGCAAGAGTTTGAGGGAAGACGATGCGACGCCGTCCATCCGAGATCCGCTTTACGATCGGATAGACCCGGTGCAGCCGGTCGCCTGGTCCGTACGTCATGGGCAAGCGCAGAACCGTGCCTCTGATTCCTGGATCGTTCATGACCACGCGTTCGGAAGGAATCTTGTCGTAGTCGGCCGTGATCCAAGGGAAAATTCGGCGACTGGACTCACGCATCTCGAGTGTGTACGGCCGCAAAGAAGTACGCAACTCCGACTCTTCGGTGAGTGGTACTTCCTGTAAAGGACCGCTCTCAGTGCCGTGCGAAATTCCCACGGCCCGGTAAACGTCAATACTGCTCAGCATCACTACGCGGTTTGCAATACCGCGTAAAGCGCTTATCACTTCTGCTGTCTCATGTCCGGAACTAGCGAGGAAATCGATGACGACGTCGGGAGCGAAGGCTTTCAACTCCGGTCCGCTGCGGCTGAACTGGTGGCGGTCCCCCTTGATTTCTGTCACTCTATCCGGGACTGTGCTTGTGCCGTGGTGAAATAAAGCCAACGTGTGTCCCTGCAACTGGAGCGCACGAATCACGCGAGACCCTATGAACCCGCTTCCGCCAATCAGAAGAATTCGCATGACAATCGATTCAAAATGTCTGGTACGTTCAGACTAATCAACCCTTTATTCCGAGGCCGACTTTCCCCGCAGTAACTCTTCCACATCGCCGATCTTCTCGCCCATGAGGTTGAGTTTTCGGGCAAGTCCCTGGATTTCTGCGGCTGCACGGCGGTTCACGTCGTAGTCGAGTTCACCGCGCAGGCGGTCTTTTGTGTCCTGGCGATTCTGGCTCATCATGATGATTGGCGCCTGGATCGCAGCGAGCATCGAGAGGAAGAGGTTGAGCAGAATAAATGGATAAGGATCCCACGAGCGATTCTTGAGCCAGAGTGAGAGCGTCACATAGGTGGTCAACGCGAGCCCAAACGAGATGATGAATGTCCAGGATCCACCGAAGCCGGCCACCAGATCAGCGACGCGTTCCCCGAGCGTTGCGTCCTTCTCGATGACTTCATTAGGATGGCGATTCGCGCGTATCCGCACGAGTTGCTGCGCAGCGTGAAACTGCCGGCCCAATACCTGCAACATGTCCATCCCGGCAAGCGGCTTGCGTTGCAGGAGCACCGCAATATCCTGCCGATCGACCTCGATACATACGGCTTCGTCGACGGCAGTTGCATCGGTCTGATGTGGTGTCTGCTCCAGCATCGAAGCGAAGCCGAAGAATTCTCCGTGCGAGGGTTCATCGATCACGATCTCCTGGTGATCCTGATCCACCGTGGACACACGAACACGGCCGGAGACCACGACGTATGCGCGGCCACTCGTGTCTCCCATTTTGTAGATGCGTTGCCGCGGTGAAAATGTCTTCACTTCTACCTGCCCGGCCAGCACCGCGGATTCTTCCTCATCGAGCAGCGAGAACAGGGGAACGTGCTTCAACACTTCAGGATTGCATGGCATCGAGAACTCTCCGTAGCTTTTGAAATACCGCGTAGGATGGCACAAACCGGCGAGCCAAACAACCCGCCGGGCGTGGCAATTGGTATCGGATAAGAGTTAAATTGTGTACATCGTGAACAATCCAGTTGCGCGGCGCAGCCGCATAGTTGTCATTTTTAGCATTTGTCTCGCAGCACTTCTGATTTCGTCCTGCCAACATTCCAAGCCTCAAGTCCCGAAGAAGTATTCCTTCACAGGGACTGTGGATTCCATCGACAGGGAAAAGCAGACAGCAGAAGTCGATGGAGACATGATCCAGGGATACATGGAAGCGATGGTCATGACGTACAAGTTCAAGCCGGCGTCCACATTAAAGGCGTTGGCTCCCGGCGATCGTATTTCGGGCGATCTGATGGTGATTGAAACCGATCCACGGGACGACAGTGCCGTGCCGGAATACTGGCTGGAAAACGTGAAGGTCACAAAACACGGCCAGCCTCCGGCTGCAGGCCCGAACGCCATGCACATGCCGTCGGCGGGAGAAGACGTTCCGAATTTCACGCTCACAAATCAAGACGGGAAGCGGATCTCCCTGCACGATTACCGCGGAAAGACGCTGTTCATCACTTTCATATACACGCGGTGTCCCTTTCCCGATTTCTGTCCTCGCATGAGCAGCAACTTTGACGAAATCTACAAGCAGATCGGCACCAATCCCGCGCTGACGAATGCACAATTGTTGAGTGTGAGTTTCGATCCCGAGCACGACACACCGAAAGTGCTGCGCGACTACGGGTTTCATGTCGCGCAAACTCATGATGCGGGACTATTCCGGCGCTGGCAGTTCGCCGCACCCAAACAGGCTGATCTCCAGAAGATGGCCGACTTCTTTGCACTCACCGTCAAACCCGAGGGCGGCATGATTACGCACAACCTGAGCACCTGCGTCATCGGTCCCGATGGCAAAATTGTGCAGTGGTATCACGGAAGCGACTGGCAAGTTTCTGATCTAATTAAAGACGCGGCGAACGCGGGCAGTCCCAAATCGTAGCTCAAAGCTCGCGGCTCGTAGCTCATAGCTCTGAGGCACTCATGAAATATGTTCTGCTCATCCTGGCAGTACTCGGAATCGTTGTCTCTTCGCTCGCTTTGCGCGAGCACTATCGTGAATACGGCGACTCGCCATGCAGCATTAACGAGCGCTGGGATTGTGGCGTCGTCAATCACAGCCCGTTTGCCGTTGTCGGCGGAGTGTTTGATCAGATGGGCTTCCACGCTCACATTCCGCTTGTCAGTGCATTACCGGTTGCCACGGCCGGCATCCTTGGCTATATCGTGATGGCGGCTTTCGCCTTTCGGCGTGGGTATCGCACGCTGCTCGTTCTTACTTTGGTGAGTCTCGGGTTCTCTCTTTTCCTGGCTCACATCGAGAAAGACGTTCTTGGCGTTTGGTGCGTGTATTGCGTGGCCTCGCTGGCGATTATTTCCGTGATGACGTTGCTTACGCTGGGGATTGTTCTTAGCGAGTTCGTACGCAGACCAAGAATGGCGTGAACTCTCGCTGACTAGCCTCGCTCGAACGCGTGTTTCTTTTCCAGTTCTTCCACGGCCACTTTGCGCTCGGCCTCAAAGCGTGCCGCCTGGTTCATCAGGCCCGGGGTGGCCTCGGCGTATTCTCCTTCAATTCGGATCAAGCCTTGCGCGGCGACCAGTCGCGCGGCCAGTTCGAGTAGATGGTTGGGCATGGTTTGCACATATTGGGCTTCGGCGGAATCGGCCAGCCAGACTTTCGGACTGCCCGCTTTCGTCTGCCAGAAAACTTTCCGCTCGATAAAGTTCCCGATTGATTCGTCGGTCGCTTTGCCAAAGACCCATTGCTGACGCTTGAAATCGTAATGTCGGCTGGAAAACGCCACCGGCAACAGTTTTCCCGATTTCAAGAACTCGATCTGGCGCCGATCTACTTCTTTGCGCAATGCGTTGATCACCGGGGCTTCGGCATCGTTCTGCTCGAGTGAGGGCATGACTTCTTTCACGGTCTGCGACAGGTTTACAGCGACCGGCGCGTGCAGTCCTTCGGAGCCTTCCAGAAGGATGTCTCCGTGAATGACCCAGAAATCGGCCCCCGAAGTGGACGGATGGAACGGCCAGTTCAGTTTGATGGTCAGCGGCAGCCCGGTCAGGGTTACCCAGATTTTTTTTGGTTCTCCCATAGGTCCGCCGTTCGCAGTCTGCGTCATTGCTTCGATCCTTTTGAAAGAGTTTCCCCGCGGAGAATTTTACCGGAAGCAGGGTTTAGGGGTTGGGGGCTGCGAATGAGTGAGCAGCGATCTACCGAAGCAGAGGCCTGTTGCAGGTTGAAACAAAATGCATAGATCCTTCGGCCCGCATAAAACGCAGGCCTCAGGATGACAATACGAATCGCTAGTGCGTTATTCCTGGCTCGATCAACTCTCACTGCATGAATAGGTACTCGCTGCCGGTCACAAGATTCAGATTGCCATTCTTGCCGGCGTTTGCGCCGACGATTGCTGTGGCTCCGCTGATGCCTACGGATTGGCCGAAGGTGTCGAATTTCTGCCCGTCGGAAGCAATCAGTCGGAGATTCTCCGTCGCATCACGCCAGGCAGTGCCGGATTGAATGTAAACGTAGGCTTCGCCCTGCGTGGCATTATTGCCGATATTCTTCAATGGAGCGCCGGCCACGATCACTCGTCCGTTGACTGCAACGCTCAGTCCCAAAGCGTCGCCCTGAACGCCGTCGGAAGAAGTCAGCTTGGCTGTTTGCGTAGCGTCGACCCAGCTGCCTGCTGTCGGTTTTGTGTAGACGTAGGCGGCGCCCGGAGTGAGAACCCGCCCCAGGCCGCAATATGGGCAGCCGACAACGATGGTGTTGGCCGTCATCGCGACTGACATTCCCATTTCGTCGAGAAACCCGCCATCCGAACTGGTGAGGGTGGCATGGCTCCACTGGTTATGCCCTAGATAGTTGTAGGCATATGCCGCGCCCTGAAACTGATTGCTGCCCACGGTCGCGTAAGGATCCGTCACGACAAAGTTAAAACCGTTCATCGCGACGGCGGTGCCAAAGGCACCTGAGGAACCGGAAAAGCCAAAGAATTTCGCATCCAGCGCACACGAGCCATTATTCGCAGCGCAACCGATCAGGTACACTGTGTTCTCTCCTGGCGAGCCGACGAGCACATATTGCCCGTTCATCGCGATGGATGCGCCGAACGTAGCGCCATTCGCGCTCCCGTTTCCCAGTGAGCCGAACTCCGTGATTGTTCCACTCCATCCACTAACGGGCGGTCTGGTGAAGAAGTATCCCTTTCCAACTCGAGTCGATGATGGATGGTCTGGAGCGCCGACCGCGACGTTGTTGCCACTGATGGCGACCGAGGAGCCGAACTCGTCGCCGTCAGCGCAGTCGCTGGGGATCAGTTTTGCGGATTCGGTCATGTTTGCCCAACCGGAGGCTGGCTTGAGGAATACGAAGGCCGCTCCGCACTCGACTGTGTTCACGTAGGCTCCGGGCGCCCCCACGACGATCGTGTTCCCACTGATCGCAGACGCATATCCCAACGCATCGCCATTGGCTGGATTGGAATTGAGCAGCTTGAACTGCTTGAGCGTCGGATCGATCACGACGGGATACTGTGCACCGACGTCGGAGAATTTCAGCGACAAATCATTGCCATGAAGTTCGAGCCATGCGGGCAATTGTTTCCCGACGGCGTCGTAGGCACTCAGCGAACTGTACTGGAGTTCTGCGAGATTCCGTGGATCCTTGAGCTGCAGGTGTGCGTTGGAACTATCGAGAGTTGCCACAAGAGTGCCGGACAATCGCATGGTAATGCTGATGGGCTGGTCCCGGGGATGTTGCGGGGCGCTTTGGAGAGTGAAGCCTTGCTCAATGCCCGCTGGGCCGTTCGCATACCACTCGATCAAATTCCCGCGGTGATATTCGACTCGATTCCGCTGGGCGGTCGGCGGTGTCTGCGAGAAGGATTGCAGGTTAGCGCCATAGCCCATCGACTGAACAGAGATAGACAATCTGGCATCGCCGGCCTGCACTGCGACCGCGCGTTCATCAAAATCGGCCGCGAGGTGTTGCTCCGGGTTCGCCATGTGAATGACATCGCCATCCTTCCGAGCGGAGTACCCAGGAAGGTCTCGTCCGAGACTTGCGGAAATGCTGCCCTGAGCCTCGTCGGGCAGGTCAGATAGACGCGAAACAGGGCTCGGCTGCTGTGCGCTCGCCGAGTGATACGCCACCAATGTCAGGACAACGCAGCACAACCGGAGTTTAGTCATGGATTCCTCCCGCAGACCCGCAGAATGTTCAGCTCAGAGGGATGAGCTGAAAACGAACGACCCCTGTCTTGTAAGGCGAAAAACGCAGGAAGAAATGGATCAGAGGCAAAGAAAAAAGGTTGGGAACGCGCAACTGGGTCAGCGTTCGTCGAGTGTGGCGCGCACTTTCTGGGCTAGATCGACCTTGGTGAAGGGCTTCTGCAGAAGCTGAACTCCCGGCTCGAGCACCTTGTACTGGACGACCATGTCGTCGGTATATCCAGTCATGTACACGATTTTAGTTTCAGGACGACTACTGAGGATCTTCTCGGCCAGTTGCCGTCCGCTCATGCCTGGCATGATGACGTCGGTAAGCAGCAGGTGAATGCGCTCCCTAAAGCTTTGTGCGATCTTCAGAGCCTCATCAGCACTGCCGGCCTCGAGTACCCGATAGCCGAAGCCTTCGAGGAAGATCCTGGTTAATTCCCGCAGATCGGGCTCGTCCTCCGCGATCAGGATGGTCTCGGTGCCGCCAAGTACATGTTGAGTCCCCGATCGTTCGACTAGGCCGCTGCTCTCGCCCTCGACGGCAGGCAGATAAAGGCGGAACCCCGTGCCACGGTCGGCTTCGCTCTCTACCCTTATGCCTCCACCGCTCTGCTTCACGATGCCATAAACCATAGCCAGCCCAAGTCCAGTGCCCTTCCCCACAGGCTTCGTGGTAAAGAACGGCTCGAATACATGCGATAGGGTCGCCCGGTCCATACCGTGACCAGTGTCGATGACTTTGAGCATCACGTAACGTCCAGGCGGAAGGTCGACGTCGCGCGCTTCTTCAGCAGACATCTCCACGTGCCCAGTTTCCATCCTGATCTTCCCGCCCTGCGGCATCGCGTCACGCGCATTGACGGCGAGGTTCATCAAAACCTGCTCGAGTTGACCGGGATCAGCGCGGACCGTCATCGGAGTTGCACTGAGATTCGCAACGAGCTCGATGTCTTCACCGATCACGCGCGTAAGCATTTTTTGCACGCCGGAAACGGTTTCGTTCAGATCGAGCACTCGCGGCTGTAGGACCTGCTTGCGGCTGAACGCGAGAAGCTGCTGCGTTAATGAAGCGGCACGGTCCGCGGCCCGGCGGATCTGATCCACTCCGTTCTTGCCGTCAGCGTCGAGACTAGCGGTCGCGAGCAGCAACTCGCCATGACCCATGATGATGCTCAAAATATTGTTAAAGTCATGCGCGATGCCTCCGGCCAGTCTTCCTAAAGCTTCCAGTTGCTGCGCATTCCGGAGTTGCTCCTCCAGATGCAAACGCTCCGTCACGTCGCGTGTGATGCCCCAGGTGCGCACCCAATATCCGTCGATAACCGTGCCGACCATGGTGTTGCGGAAGATTCTCTTCTGTCCGTGCGCATCAAGCTCAATGGACTCCTGATCGGTTATGCGATAGCCGCCGCGAATGAAATTCTCCATGAAGGTCATGGTTACCGGGTCGAGCAGAACCAGAAACTCCGAGAGTTTTTTTCCCATCAAGTCCGCCGACGTTTCGCGCCCGTACATCTTTGCCATCGCGTCGTTGCACTCCGCCATGTATCCGCTCTGATGTCCCCACCGGATCTGTTCGTCGATGGGCAGATAGCAGGGAACCGGCGGGTTGTACTCCATGCGGTAGATGCCTTCAGAGCTTTGCTGGACAAAAGCGCGGTATCGCTCCTCATTTTCACGGAACGCGTCCGCCGCTTTCCGCCGCTCCTCTTCCACCTGCAAGCGGTCGGTGATATCGCGCTGAATGCCCCAGGTGTGCAGTAGCTTCCCGTCTTCTACGACTCCGAACAGACTGTGGAGAAACACCTTTGCATTGCCGCGGGAATCCATCTCATGGGAAACGCGATCCACAACACGAAAACCGTTGCGGACGTACTCCCGCGTTAACTGGATATTGTGCGGATCGTCGACGCTGGTTAATTCCGTCAGGCGCTTCCCGAGAAGATGCTGCGGCGAATCGAACGCGTACATTTTCGCCATCGCGTCGTTGCACTCTGCCAGGTATGAACTGTGCAGGAGGCGGTGCACCAACTCGTCTTCCGGAAGGCTGACCGACAACGGCTGGTCGAGATCCTGCCGGAAGATTCCCTCGGAGCTCTGGGCAACGAACATGCGATAACTTTCTTCGCTGCGGCGAAGGGCCTCTTCCGCCCTCTTCTGCTCCGTAATTTCGATCAACAAGCCGCGTGTAAGGCGCTTTCCGGTCTGCGGGTCCCGCACAATGACCGCTTCATCCCGGACCCATATTTGCCTGCCATCCTGCCGCCGCATCCGGTATTCCATCTGGAAGAGGCGGCCTTCCTCCCAGGTATCCTCCTGCAAGGCGCGTGGCCGATCCTCCGGGTGGAGGTGGGTCCACCAAAAGCCTGGGTCCGATAAACAATCCTCCGGACGGTATCCAAGAATCGTTTCGACTTGTGGGCTCATGTAGAGAAACGGGCCCAGAGCCCCGCTCTCGGCGATGTACGAAATCGCCGGAACTTCTTCAACTAGTTGCCGATATTTGGCTTCAGCCTCTCGCAGCGCTGCGGTGGTGCGCCGACTTTCTTCCTGTAACCGAACGGCCGTGATCCCGAAGGCCAAGCTATTGGCCATCTCGGAAAGCAGTTCAATCTCTGATTTCTCGAATGCGTTTGCCTGTTCGGAATAAATTGCCAAGACTCCGAAGGGGGCGCCTGCGCTGCGCAAGGGCAGACAAATGACCGCTGCGTATCCGCGGGCAAGCGCAAAATCGCGCCAAGGAGCGAATAGGGGGTCGTTGGCCGTATCGCCGGCCAAGCAAATACGATTTTCGCGAATGGCGGTGCCCGCGGGGCCACGGCCTGCAGGTGTGTCTGACCATCGCAATTCGATGCGATCCAGATATCCGCTGTCGTATCCAGCATGGGCGACTGGACGCACGGTCTTCAGTTCATCGTGCTGGGCGTATGCGATCCCCGACATGCGGTAGCCGCCAACTTCCACAATGATTTGGCAAATCTGATTTAGCAGTTCTTGTTCGCTGGTGACTTGGGCAAGTGCCTGATTGCAGGCGCTTAGAGCGCGCAAGGCGCGACTGAGCCGCCGCAGTTCCTTATTAACTTCGGAGTCACGGTCGATCCCGGGGACTCTTGACGCCGCGGGTCGGTCTATCGCCGGTGATGCTGCGGCAGCCTCGGCAGACGGTTCTTTCCCGCCGGACTTGCCCGGTTGTTGGAATTCCTGCGACAAAATTGAAGAAGTGGGTGCTAGGCCTGTCTCATTTTATGCTATGCCGCAAGCGAGAACGCTCATCCTGCGATTCATTCCGGAAAACCGGAATTATCAGGGGAATGTGAGAGTGCGCGTTTGTGGGCAATGCCGCCACTGATTTATACTCATCGTTTGTCCTAAGACCGTCGCAGCAATCAGGAGCAGCTACTTTTCATGCCGAAACGTACATTCCAACCCAATCGGCGCAAGCGGAGCAAGAAACATGGATTCCGCACGCGCATGAAGACCCAGGGCGGCCAGAAGGTTTTGTCCCGCCGCCGCGCCAAGGGGCGCAAGCGGGTCTCAGTGAAACCAGGTTTTCGCGAGTAGTGTGACGCGGACACTCTTGTCCGCGATCCCGTGATTCATGCACAGATTTGAGCGATTGTGACCGCCAGTGTGCCTGCAGAATCCAATGGAGTGAAGAAAGAGCGGGCTGGCGCCGCGAGCTTTCCCCGTAGTGCGCACCTCTTGCGGCACGCCGATTTCGAACGTGTCTACAAGCAGGGGCGAAAGCATTTTTCGCAATCTATGACCGTGTTCTACCTGCAACGGCTGGGTGAAGGTTCGACGCGTCATTGTGGCCTGCGGGTGGGCTTCACTGTCGGGCGTACTTTTGGCGGAGCAGTGCAACGTAACCGGTTGAAACGACAGCTCCGAGAGGCGGTACGCCTCTCAAAACCCTGGCCGCGGGCGGATGTGGATGTGGTCGTCCATCCGAAGAAGGTTGCGGCGACGACGGCTTTCGAGCCGCTGTTGAACGAAGTGCGCGAGGCATTCGTAGTCATAGACAGGAAGCTGGTGAAAGGAAGAGAAGGCAGTTCCGGAAGCCGGAAGCCCGAAGCTGGAAGCCCAAGCTAGTTATGCGCAATCCCGCACAAATTGTCGTGCTCCAGCTGCTGCGCGGTTACAAGTGGGCGATTTCGCCAATGCTTCCGCCTTCCTGCCGTTTTGTCCCGACCTGTTCGGAATACGCGATGGAGGCGGTCGAACGGTACGGTGTGGTGCGGGGCGGGTGGATGGCTCTGATTCGCCTGCTGCGCTGCCACCCGTTTGTGAAGGGCGGATACGACCCGGTTGTCAAGCATGCGCACACTGAGTCTGCGGCAGCGGCGGACTGTCATCACGCGATCTAGGAAAGTAAAGCACTTTGGCCGAATATCAAAATCCTCAACAACAAGGCCCGGGCGGCGGTGGCGAGGGCCGACTGCTCCTGATTTTCCTTGTGACGTTCGTGGTCATCATGGCGGCTCAGCCGTTCCTGCGGAAGTATTTCCCCACGCCGCCTCCGCCGCAGCAGCAGAAGCAAACCGAAGCCTCGCCCATCTCGCCTCCATCGGTTCCGGCCCCGACCGCGCCCTCGAAGCAGACACCACGTGCGTCTGCGATCAGCAAACAAGGTACGAGCGAAACGGAAACTGTCGTTGAGAGTGATCTGTATCGGATCACATTTACCAATCGCGGCGCCCAGGTGAAGTCGTGGATCCTCAAGAAATTCGATAACGACACCGAAAACGGCCCACTCGATCTGGTCAACCAACTGGCTGCGGCGCAGTTTGGATACCCGCTATCCCTCTGGACTTATGACGAAGATCTGCGCGGGAAGCTGAGCTCGGCTCTTTACGTCGTTTCCCGTGACGGCAATCAGGTCACGTTCGAGTATTCCGATGCAGACTTAACTGTTCGCAAGGTTTTCAGTTTTGACGACACTTATGTCGCCAAGCTGGAAACCAGCGTCATAAATAAGGGCAGCTACGTAGCAGCGATCCCGGCGTGGCCCTCGGGATTTGGCGATCAAACGACGCCCGCGTTCTACGCCGCATCGCTGATCGACTATCAGTACAACAAGAATATCGAGCGCCTCCCAATCAAGAAAATCAGTGGGGGAGCCACCGTGCCGGGCCCGTTCCACTGGGCTGGGCCGAATGATCAGTACTTCGCTGCCATCTTTATCCCGGATGATCCGGCAGCAACGTCGATGGTGACCTTGCGGCACGGCCTGGCGATCGCAAAGGATACGCAGGGGAAGGATTCCACCGAAAAAATTAACGTGGAATTGCTGGGCGCCGCGGTGGGCAATATTCATGGACCAACCAGCCAGCGCCTTTTTGTCGGTCCTAAGCGGCTTGAAGTGCTCCAGAAGATTCCAGTTCCGGGCGTCTCTGGCGCCGACAACGACCTGAACGGCCTGGTTGACTTCGGCTGGTGGGGCATCATCGCGAAGCCTCTTTTTGTCTGGCTCCGATGGACCTATCAACACATGATTGGCAACTGGGGATGGGCGATCGTACTCCAGACCATCATCATCACGCTGGCTCTTTTGCCGCTGCGCATTTCGCAGATGAAGTCGATGCTGAAGATGCAGCGCGTAGCGCCGCAGATCAAGTCGATTCAAGAGAAATACAAGAAGTACAGCCTACGCGATCCGCGGAAGGCCGCAATGAACGAGGAAATCAGCGCCCTATATAAGAAGGAGGGCGTGAATCCGGCGGGCGGCTGCCTGCCCATGCTGATCCAGATGCCGTTCTTGTTCGCCTACTACCGTATGTTGGCGACGGCGCTCGATCTCCGGCATGCGCACTGGCTCTGGATCAAGGATCTTTCGGCCGCTGAGCCGTTTCCCTATATTCTGCCGGTGATCATGATCGTGAGCATGCTGTTCGTGCAGCGCATGACGCCTCAGGCAGGAATGGACCCGGCGCAGCAACGGATGATGAACGTGATGATGCCGCTGATGATGGGCTTCATCTTCTTCCGACTCGCCGCCGGGTTAAATTTGTACTATGCCGTGGTCAACGTGATCAGCATCGGCCAGCAGGCGGTGATGAACCGAACGCACCTGGGCCGTGAAATGCGCGAGATGATGGCCAAGAGAGCCAGGAAGAAAGATAAATAAGCTGTCAGCTTCGACGCTCAGCTGTCAGCAAAACAGTTAGGTTTTAGGTGAAAGAGCGGCGCTTCAGCGCCGCGTCGAGAGCAAACATATTTTGGGCTTTAGCCCCCTGTTGTGCAGAATTCCGAAGCGAAGCCGCACCAGCTGAAAGCTGACGGCTGAAAGCTGAGAGCTGATTTCATGTCTATTCCCGACAAAGTCGCCGCCGCCAAAAAGATCAACACCTTTCTCCATGCCGTCGTCAATCACGGCGGACTCCATCTCAAGTACAGGATCGTCGTCGATCCTCCGCTTCCCGAGAATCGTGACTGGGAGAAGCCTGAGATTCTCGTGGATTTCTCCGGGCCGGATTCCGCCATGCTGCTCGACCGCGGCGGAGAACTGCTGAGGGCTCTCGAGTTACTCGCACTCGAGATGCTTCGCCTGCCTTCGGGGGAGCACGAGAAAGTCTGCTTCGATTGTCAGAACCGCCGCTCGATGCGCATTCAGGAGTTGCGAGCTGCTGCAACCGTAGCGGCAGAAAAAGTCCGGAAGACCGGCAGCCCTTACGAGTTCAATCCGATGTCATCCCGTGAGCGCCGGATCGTGCATCTGGCACTCCGTGATGAAGCGGACCTTCACACCGAAAGCGAAGGCGAAGGGGCACATCGCCGGCTGGTTGTTTATCCCAAAGACTACAAGGGCTCTGCGGGGAAACCAGCTCCGCGCACTCTTCCTTAAAGTTTTGTCATTCCGACGCCTCGCGAAGCGAGGAGATAGGGATCTGTTGTCTGTTGGCAGCATCGATGCTACATGCAAACAGCAGGTTCCTCCGCCCTCGCTAGCGCTCGGGGTCGGAATGACAAGTGCTAGTAAGTAAATGACGACGGGAAGGTGCTGGCGGTGAGTTCGCAACTTCTCGCATTTTGCGAGAAGAGGGGGAAACGTTGTGAAGAACGACTAGCGAGCCTTCCGTTTCTTCGGCTGCTTCTTGGGTTCTTCTTTCGGTTGTTCCGGAGCAGGAGGATTGGCGAGCGCCGGTATCTGCGATGGCGAGTCCGCCAGCTTGCGGATCACCTCTGTTGGCACGGCGGCTTGCAACACTGCCCGATTGTCCAGCTGTCGTACCTGAAGGCTGTCAAACAATGCGCGCACGTCGGCATCAGACCCGGTTGATCCTACCGATGCCTCGGCGCTGTGAAACATCGCCAGAAATACATTTACCTTCTCAGCGATCGTCTGGGCATCCTCATCATTCAATGCCCAGGCCTCAGCTCGCAGGTGGAGCACTCCCGACCGCAGCGGCAGATGCAGCGGATTGTAGCTCGCCGAAACCACTAAATCGGCGGGCTTCGGGAAAACCGTCGACCATCCCTCGAACCCGGGGGATTCCGGGTTGACCCGCAGCATGAGCCACACGGGACTGCCCAATTGCACGAACTTGTAGTAACGCCGGAGAAAAGCTGGTCCGCCAAATGGCGATGCTAACCGGCGTGATCGATCAACCATGCCACGAATCACGCCAACATCGTCGTGGTTGGAAGCCGCCACCGTATCGACCCCAAGAAAAGCTACGCGGAATGTTCGGCCAGACAATGGGATCGTGAAGATATCGACTGAGTTGTAGCTCTCGACCGACTTCGCCATCTTCTTCAAATACGCGATGCACTTCTCGCCATCGAAGCGGCCGATGAAGACCTCGGAGAAGCGGGGCTCTGACGCGGAACTGCCGGTGCCTCCCCCCGGCCAGTCCTTTGGATAATGGATGGCGAATGCCGCGGATTCCAGATCGCGCTCGAAATCGAAGCCGGTCGCTTTGATGAAATCCTCGTACTCCGGCTCATGCGTGACAGGATAAAAAGGCTTGCCACTATTCGCCTTCCGCACCCAACTGTAGTTGGCGTAGAGAAATCCGTCTGCACCGGGAAGGAGCCGCGCAGGTTCCGGCGGAGCATGCTTGCGAAGTTGAACGGCAAGCACCAGCGCCGCGGCTACGGCAACGACCGCCAGAACAATTGGGAGAGTGCGTCTGAGTCGCATGAAATGCGGTCAAGGAATGATAGCATCAACGATGAGGTAGTCTGGTTATGCGGCTGGGTTCGAGTATTGCGCCCCCTGTTTTCCTTGTGATACCTTAGATAATTGTCCCGGACATCTGGAAGGGATCCGTGGGATAAGTTTGCGCGGGAGCGCGCCTTTCCCCAGTTGCTGGCGTAGCTCAGTCGGTAGAGCATCTGATTTGTAATCAGAGGGTCGGGGGTTCGAATCCCTTCGCCAGCTCCAGATCAAGAGCTCGGCAGCGAGCATAGCAGAAGCAAGAATTGTCCGGCAGGCGGCGGACTGGGCAGTAGCGGCGCAACAGGTTTTTCCAAAACGCACTCCATTCGGAACTTTTCCGGCGAGTTGTAATCTTCGCGGTATCGGGCGCGACCTTGGTTTCCCTGCTTTGCGAAAGTTGGTTGTGAAAATTTGAGTGTGTTTTGTGCTGCGTTCTGCCTGCGCAAGTTGTGATTTCGGAACGCGGTCTGCCGGACGACGCGTCATCGGCCGCATCGCCCGTTACGGTTTTGCACAGGTGGGTGAGTGGTTAAAGCCGACAGACTGTAAATCTGTTCCTCCTAGCGAGGTACGGAGGTTCGAATCCTCCCCTGTGCACCAGAGTTGAGATTCTGAGCGTCATTCGCAAGGGATCTGAGTAGTAGGAAGATGAATCGCCTTACGGTAGCTTTGATCGCCTATGCCGTGCTTGGAGTGCTGGCGTGGTTGACGATCAGCGACGCGCGGGTTCGAGCCGTCCCGCTGGGGATTCTGGTGCTTTTCGCGTTGAAGTCAGTGTTGCGCCGCCATGAGGTGATGCATCCCGACGGCGAGCAGGATTCCGAGTAGGGAGTTTGCGGGCCGATGTAGCTCAGTTGGTAGAGCACTCCCTTGGTAAGGGAGAGGTCACCAGTTCAATCCTGGTCATCGGCTCCATAAAGTTGTGAGTCGCGAGTCTCGAGTTGCGAGGGTTCGCTGAAGGCTGACAGCTGATCGCTGACAGCTGGGTTTAAGGGCGGGAGTAACTCAGTGGTAGAGTCACAGCCTTCCAAGCTGTTGGTCGCGGGTTCGATTCCCGTCTCCCGCTCCAGAGTTGAGGCGTTTTGCGGGCATGAACGAAGTGGGAGCCCGCAGCCAAAATCCTGAGCGCAGTTTGCGAAGGATCTGATAACGAGCAATGGGTTTCGAACAGGCTGCCATCAAGGTCGAGAAGACGCAGGAGTACTCGAGGCTGCAGGCCGCTATCGAGCAGGCGTTCCTGCCAAATAAGGTAGAAGAATTCCTGAAGCAGATGGACCGTAAGGGAATCCGGATTCGTGACCTGGATGGATTGTTGGCGCATCGGGTACTTGATGGTGACACGGCGCAGAATTCTCAGCAGTTGTATCAGTCGCTGACGCTGTCGGATCAGGCGCTCATGCGCGAGTTCTATCTCTCGAAGATCGAAGAGGTCGACACAGCACTGCGGCACAAGTTTAAGAAGCTGTATCAGTATTACTGATCGCGAAGGAAGCAGCCGATTCCTCGCCGCAGAAAGCGCGGCTTCGAACGACAGTAATTTTTTTAGCTAGAAGCAAAGAGCTAGGAGCAAAGAGCTGAGTTATGGCGAAAGAGAAATTTGAGCGTACAAAGCCGCACTGCAACGTAGGGACGATTGGACACATCGATCACGGCAAGACGACGTTGACGGCGGCGATCACGAAGGTTTTGTCGAAGCACAATCCGTCGATCAAGTTCCGTTCGTTCGATTCGATCGACAACGCTCCGGAAGAGAAGGCGCGTGGTATCACGATCGCGACGGCGCACGTCGAGTACGAGACGGCGAACCGTCACTACGCGCACGTCGACTGCCCGGGCCACGCCGACTACATCAAGAACATGATCACGGGCGCGGCGCAGATGGATGGCGCGATCCTGGTGGTGGCGGCGACGGATGGTCCGATGCCGCAGACGCGGGAGCACGTGTTGCTCGCCCGCCAGGTGGGTGTGCCGTACATCGTGGTCGCGCTGAACAAGTGCGATGCGGTGGACGATCCCGAGTTGCTGGATCTGGTTGAGCTGGAAGTGCGCGAGTTGCTGAAGAGCTACGGCTTCCCCGGAGACACTGCTCCGGTGATTCGCTTGTCGGCTCTCGGCGCGTTGAACGGTGAAGAGAAGTGGGAGAAGCAGGTCGATGCTTTGATGGAGGCGGTGGACAAGAGCGTGCCGCAGCCGGCGCGCGAGCTGGACAAGCCGTTCCTGATGCCGATCGAAGATATCTTCTCGATCTCGGGACGCGGCACGGTGGTGACGGGCCGCATCGAGCGAGGGAAGGTAAAGGTCGGCGAAGAAGTCGAGATTGTGGGCTTCCGGGAGACGCGCAAGACGGTCGTGACCGGCGTGGAGATGTTCAAGAAGCAGCTGGACGAAGGGCAGGCGGGCGACAATGCTGGCTTGCTGCTGCGCGGCATTGGCAAAGACGATGTGGAGCGTGGC
>Ga0335082_10000099_pt1 | contig 88148 bp, 70 predicted proteins | sample Lox_Sample_41_FD_206718 | JGI IMG/M metagenome (GOLD analysis project Ga0335082, IMG submission 206718) | Soil microbial communities from Loxahatchee National Wildlife Refuge, Florida, United States - Lox_Sample_4.1 | ecosystem: Environmental > Terrestrial > Soil > Wetlands | place: USA... | reverse complement strand
CTGTGGAGTATAATCGCCGCCAATGGGTCTCACTTCAGGAACCAAACTCGGGCCATACGAAATTACCGGTGCGTTGGGCGCGGGCGGGATGGGAGAGGTTTACCGCGCGCGGGACACGCGCCTCGACCGCGCTGTTGCCATAAAAGTACTTCCACAGCAATTTTCGAGCGATCCCCTCCGCAAACAGCGGTTCGAGCGCGAAGCCAAAACAATTTCCGGCTTGAATCATCCGCACATTTGCGTGGTCTACGACGTTGGGCAGCAGGACGGTCTCGAATACATTGTGATGGAGTGCCTGGAAGGCGAATCGCTCGCGGACCGCTTGCACAAAGGGTCGCTGCCGCTCGAGCAGGTGTTGAAGCTAGGGGCGCAGATCGCGGACGCGCTGGACCGCGCGCATCGCAACGGCATCGTCCACCGCGACCTCAAGCCTGGGAACATCATGCTGACGGTGACCGGCGCGAAACTCCTGGATTTCGGATTGGCCAAGCCGTCCGCGCCGTTGGCGACCGGAGCCACGCTCACGACTTCGGCGAAAGAGTCTCCGGTGACGGAAAAAGGGACGGTGGTGGGAACATTCCAATATATGTCTCCGGAACAGATCGAAGGGAAGGATCTGGACGGTCGCAGCGACATTTTTTCGCTCGGTGCGGTGTTGTATGAAATGCTGACGGGGCAGCGAGCGTTCCAGGGCAAGAGCCAGTTGAGCGTTGCTTCCGCCATCCTGGAGAAAGAACCCGCGCCGATCAACAGCTTCAAGCCGATGACACCGGCGTCGCTGGACCATGCGATTCGCCGCTGCCTGGTGAAGGATCGGGAAGAACGCTGGCAAACGGCGCGCGACCTCATGCTGGAACTGAAATGGCTCTCCGAAGCTGGAATACAAACGGGAACCAGCGAAGCCGCAAAGGGTCGCACTAAAGCCCGGGAGTGGTTCCCGTGGAGCACAGCGCTTTTTCTAGGCGCGGCTGTCGTGGCGAGCTTCTTCTTGAATTGGCGCAGGAAGCCCCCCGAGGAAGAGCCAGTACGATTTCAGATCGCCCTTCCCGCCGGGACCGGGAATTTTACGCTTTCCCCGAACGGACGAATGCTTGCCATCATTGCGAACGGACCGAACGGGCGCCACGCCATTTACAAGCGGGATTTGGATTCCCTGGATACGCAGATGCTTCCGGGAACGGAGGGCCCCGTGGGGCCGCCGGTCTTCTGGTCACCGGACAGCCGGTTCGTTGTTTTCCAGGCGGGATCCACACTCAAGAAACTGGACGTCACCGGGGGACCACCGCAAGCGATATGCGACGTTCCAGCGGTGGTTCTGGGCGGCGACTGGAACCGCGACGGAGAGATCATCTTTGGGACTGCCGGTCATGGAGTCATGAAGGTTTCCGCAGTAGGGGGCGAGCCCCAGTACGTCACCGATACCGGCGGGGTGAATGAGGTCCATGCGTTTCCGTTCTTCCTTCCTGACGGGAACCATTTTCTTTACTTGCAGACGCCCCGGAATACGGGGATTTACACGGGAACTCTCGACGCCAAGCTCGGGCAGCAAAACCCCAAGCTCATTCTGGCCACGAATCGCATGGCGGTCTATGCGCCTTCTGGAAACACGGGCACCGGTTACCTGCTTTTCCTGCGCGAGAATACCTTGCTGGCACAGGCTTTCGATGAGCGCAAGCTCGAGCTGTTTGGTGACACCTATTCAATCACCAGCGAGGTGGGGACGTTCCTCGAGTCCGCAAATATCACCGCATCCACAAATGGAATGCTGGCCTTTCGGGCTGGCAAGTCCGCCAATCCGGTCTCCGGACTGGAATGGTACGATCGGCAGGGGAGAGTCCTCGGCCAAGTTGAGGAAGTAGGAGGAGAGACCCCTCTTTACATAGACCTGGTGCTCTCGCCTGATGGGAAGAAAGCGGCTACGGCGCAGTTCAACCCGAGGCATGGTCCCATCCCAGGCATCTGGCTTCACGATCTTGCGCGGGGGGCGAGCGTGCCTCTTACGTCCGACATCGCCCCTGATTCCTCGCCCGCTTGGTCCCCGGACGGCAGCCGAGTGAGCTATGCCGCCATTCGCAAAGGTGGGTCCGGCATCTTTGCGAAGGAGGCGGATGGCTCGGGAAAAGAGGTCGTGCTGGTCGAACCGACGGACGACCCCAAATTTCCGAATGGGTGGTCGAGCGATGGCCGGCATTTGCTCTATACGGAGAGCAACCCCAAGACGAGTAGTGATTTGTGGGCATTGCCGTTGGCAGTTGATGGAACCCCGAGCGGGCCTCCCATACCGATCGCCAAAACAGAGTTCGCCGAAGGGCAGGGCCAGTTTTCTCCGGACATGCGCTGGGTTGCATACACTTCCAACGTATCCGGCAGGCCGGAAGTTTATGTGCAGTCTTTTCCCGCGCCGCCGGGTGGAGCAGCCAAGACGCTGGTTTCGCAGGGCGGAGGAACCCAGGCGCGATGGAGACGGGACGGCAAGGAATTGTTCTACCTATCGCTGGATGGAAAAGCGATGGCGGTGGAGGTCTCGGAAGGACCCGTGTTCAAGGCAGGAGTGCCTCGATCCCTATTTCAAGTCTTGACATCAAGTCTTGCGAGCGAAGATTTCAGGGCCAGTTTCCGGTGGGATGTGACCGCAGACGGCAAGAAGTTTCTGATTGATACGGAGAAACCATCAACCGACCCCGCAACCGTGGTGCTGAATTGGACGAAAGAATTGAAGGAAAAATGACGGACAACCACGGGGTGTTAACTTTTGACTGGATCAAATCGGGGGGTAGGTCCTCGCAATTAACGCGGTAATCCGGAAGTAATCCTTCAGCTCTTCGCCTCCGAGTTCTACCGCACGGTAGGTCACCCCTTTGATTACGCACTTCATTCCGAGCACATCGCCGCCTCCGGTGAATATGCTTATGTGCTTTGTTGCCATGCATGGATTCCTGACGCGGGGCGTCATTGCCGGGTCTCGGTGACTCTAGTCAGTCAAGGCTCAGATCAAAACCACAATCGATCGGGGGGCCACGTTATATGTCGAATGTCGGAGTGGCATTCCGGGCTCCGAAAAATCTTCAGGACTTGCCAGGCTTGTATCCACAATTCTCCGCCAGTTCTGCGGTGCGCCTTCCTGGATTTGGAACTCCAACTCATCCCAGTACGCATTGATCATCACATAAATGTCGTTATCGGCTTGCGACGCACCGTGCAAACAAAACGCCAGGCTCCGTGAATCCAGCGACAGATCGGCTGTGGGTCCAACACCGTACCAGGAAATGTCCCCGCGCCAGAACCTACTGCGGCAAAGCGAGGGATGAGATTTTCGGAAAGCAATCATGCCTTTGAAGAAACGAAAAATATCTTGATTGAGCTGGAGCCGGCCCCAGTCCAGCCAGCCGGTCTCATTGTCCTGATTGTAGGGATTGTTGTTTCCGAATTGGGTGCTCAGAAACTCATCGCCGGCACGGAACATAGGAATGCCATTCGAAAGCAGCAGCAGACAGCAAAAGTTCTTGACCTGTTTCCGGCGGAGCGCCAAAACTGAGTCTGGTGCGCCTTCATCTCCCTCGTGCCCGCAATTCCAACTATAATTGGAGTCCATTCCATCCTGGTTGTTATGGCCATTCTTCCAGTTATGCTTCTGGTCGTACGAAACCAAGTCGTAGAGTGTGAATCCGTCGTGAGAATCGATATAGTTCACAGTCTGGTAGGCGTGGTATGCGTCGGAGCGACTGTCTGGAAACAAATCGTCGCTTCCATAAATGCGCCGCATAAGGTCGGTCACCATGCCCAGGTCGCCCTTCACAAATCGCCGGACATCGTCACGATACCGCGCGTTCCACTGAAGCCAAGTCAGCCCAGGGAAGCCGTGCCCGAGTTGATAAGCACTGGTGTCCCATGGCTCGGCAATCATTTTCAAGAGGCCCAGTTCCGGGTCACCAGCGATTTCGTCAAAAATTGGGGCATCGCCCCAATTAAGTGATCCATCGGCATTACGGCTAAATACAGACGCTAAGTCGAACCGAAATCCATCGATATGCATCTCCTCCTTCCAATAGCGCAGGCTATCTGTAACCATTTTGCGGACGTGCGGCTGACCGAAATTCAATGTATTGCCTGTGCCTGAGTAATTGGCGTAGGGCAGCAGTGGCTCAGAAGTGGGCATGTAATAACCTGCACCATCAAAACCCTTGAAACTGTAGGTGGGACCCCGGCGGTCACCCTCACATGTATGGTTGTAGACCACGTCGAGCACTACGGCAATTCCTGCTTGGTGAAGTTCCTTCACCATTTGTTTGAATTCGAGACGCTGCCCATCGGGGTCGGGAGTCGAGGCATACTGTCCGTGTGGTGAGAAAAAGTTCAAGGGCATGTAACCCCAGTAGTCGCCTTCGTGAGGGTCGCGCTGGAATATCGGCATCAACTCGACGACGGTGATCCCAAGGTCCTTCAAATACGGAATCTTATCGATAAGTCCGGAGTAGGTGCCGGCACGCGAAGGATGTACGCCGGAATTCGGGTTCTTGGTGAAGCCCTTTACATGAAGTTCGTAAATGATGGCATCGGATTCGGGCCGCGGCGCAACATCTCCGGACCAGTCGAACGCAGAAGTATTCCCAGTAAGTACCCCGACGGGAGCTTTTCCTGCATTGGGGCCGGGTTCCACGGCCAGTTTGCGGTCGAATTCCGGGGGGAAGAAAACGCATTTAGCGTACGGATCCAATAAGACTTTGTCCCGGTCGAAGGTCTGAAGCCCAGAAAGGGTTTGTCCAGATACCGAGTAGGCGTAATACCGCGCACCGCGTACTTCCTGGAGAGGCAGTCTGCAATGCCAGATCCGTCCTGACTTGTTGCGGATGAAATCCAATGGGAATGTCAGGATAGGATTGGTCAACTCATCCGCCGAATAGAGCAAAAGAGTGACGCTCTCGGCGTGCTCTGAGTACACTGCAAAATTAAAGGCCTGCTCGGTTTCGATCCAGGTCGCGCCGAGGGGCAGCGGACTCCCTTCCGTTTGTGCCCACGTGAGGCGTTTGAAGCCTGAGCCCGTGATCGATGCGGTTTCAGATGGGCGGTTGTCTTGAGTAACTCTAGAATGAAATGAGGTAGTCATATAACCCACAACATGCGACTCGTATGATCAGAAATTCGCATGCAGAAGTTTCGCGCGATACGCTTTGGGTGTCGGAACGTGTGAGCGCGGATTGGCGCAACGCATGGATGTCTCGGACAAGTCGCGCAGCCACTGGAAAGCAGATGTCGCCAAATTGTTCCCGGTAACCCGCCAACGCCAATTCCCAGTCGCACTCCCCGGGAGGTTCATGCGGGTTCCAACTCCAAGGTCTAGCACGTCTTGCAGTGGCGCAATCGTCAAGGCTGCCTTGGAGTACCACGCCAGTGCCATCAGCGCTGGCGCTGCCTCCGCACTATTCTCGAGCGGACGACCGAGATAACTCGAGATAAAGTGTTTCTGCGAGCCGCTCAATTGTTCATACCATTCCCGAGTTGGAGGATTGTCGTGCGTGCCTGTATAAGCGACTGTATTGTCTACAAAATTCTGAGGAAGATAAGGATTCTCAGCGTCGCCGTTGAAGGCAAATTGCAAAACACGAGTGCCTGGTATTAGAAACTCGACGCGAAGCAGGGCCACGTCGGGAGTGAGAGTACCCAGGTCCTCAGCGATGAATGGCATGCAGCCTAGTTCTTGTCGAATGGCCTTGAAGAGGCGAGCTCCCGGCCCCGGCACCCACTCGCCGGCTCGCGCCGTGGTGGCGCCGGAGGCGACATGCCATGCAGCCGAAAACCCCCGGAAGTGGTCGAGCCGAATTGCGTCCACGTGACTCAGGAGAGCGCGAATTCTCTGGATGCACCAGTGATAACCCGTGAACCGAACGATGTCCCAGTTGTAAACGGGATTGCCCCATAGCTGTCCGTCCGAGCTGAAATAATCGGGAGGAACTCCAGCGACGAATCGCGGTCGCCGCTGCTCATCCAGCAAGAAGAGCTCCGGATTCGCCCAGACATCGCTGGAATCGGGCGAAACAAAGAACGGAAGGTCACCAATGAGTCTCACGCCCTTGGAATGCGCATATTCCTTGAGCTGGTCTGCCTGCCGCAGAAGCAGAAATTGCTCCAAGCGAAATCGATCAATTCCATCGGCCAGCTCGCGGCGCTCCTTCGCCAAGGCAGCAGGCTTACGCTGAACTAAGTCCTCCGGCCACTCGAGATAGTAGGCGCCGCCGAATTTGTTTTTCAGGGCCCGGAAGAGGGCATAATCTTCAAGCCAGGTTGCCTGACTTGCGCAGAATTCTTCATAAGCGAAACGCAGATCCTTCCGTTCTCCGGCCTTGAATGTTTCCCATGCACTTACGAGCAATCGTTCTTTGAAAGGAATCACAGAATCGTAGTCGACCACCTCGGAAGGAAACTGTGATGCAGCGTCCTCCGTCTGGAGTAGTCCGTCTGAAATCAGGCATTCTGGACTGAGGAGCAGTCCATTGCCCGCAAAGGAAGACAGCGACTGGTAAGGCGAATTTCCATAGCCGGTTGGTCCTAGGGGCAGCGCCTGCCACCACCCTTGTCCGGCCTCGTGGAGGCGGTCGATCCAGGCGTACGATGCTGGCCCGAGATCGCCGATGCCATATCGTGACGGGAGAGACGTAACATGTGCCAGCACGCCAGAACTGCGATATGCAGATGGAAATGGCGGAAGCATTTCCATTTCGCGAGTCTCCCTCATAGCCGATTCGCCTTCAAAAAGCGAGAACGTTTGGTCAGTTACGGTATCGGGCATGGTTCGACATTCCAGATTTCGTGCGCATACTCAGCAATGGTGCGGTCGCTGGAAAATTTTCCAGAGCTCGCCACATTCAAGATTGCCTTGCGTGCCCATTCGTCCTCATTTCTATAGAGGTCGCTCACAGCCTCCTGCGCCCGGCAATACGAGGTGAGATCGGCGAGGTGCATGTAGTGGTCACCGTTCAAAAGGGTGTCCCGCAAGGGAGCGAACACGCCCGGCTCGTTCCGGCTGAAATGGTCGGAAAAGATCAGATCCAGCGCTGCTCGCGTCTCGGGCTCATTTTCGTAGTGCCAGTGCGCGTTGTACCAGCCGCGGCTGTTTTCGACTTGTTCCACATTTAGGCCGAAAAGGAAAAAGTTCTGTTCGCCAGCTTCCTCCGCCATCTCGATGGTGGCGCCATCGCGGGTACCGACCGTCAGGGCGCCGTTCATCATGAACTTCATATTGCTCGTTCCGCTCGCTTCATATCCGGCAGTGGAGATCTGGTTCGAGACGTCGCTGGCTGGAATCAGCCGCTCCGCAAGCGAAACGTTGTACTCAGGCAAAAAAAGGACCTTGAGCTTTCCCCGTGCCACAGGGTCTCGGTCAATTGTCTCCGCGAGATTATTGATAAACTTGATGATCAGCTTGGCCAACCGATACGCTGGAGCGGCCTTGCCGGCGAAGAAATACGTGCGCGGCAAAACTTCCAGATTGGGGTTGGCACGGAGCCGGTTATAGTCAACGATGATCCTCAAGGCGTTTAGGAGCTGACGCTTGTATTCATGGATGCGCTTGATCTGGCAGTCGAAGATCGTGTCCGGGTCCACGTTTTGTCCCGAAGCGGATTTCAGCCAATCGGCGAACCGCATTTTCGCCTCTTTTTTCGACGCCAGAAATGTGTGGCGGAAACCACCGTCATCGGCAAGTTTCTTCAATGCACTCAATTCACTCAGATTGGTAATCCATCCTTCGCCGATGGCCTCCGTAATCGCGCGGGCCAGTCCTGGGTTGGCTTGCAGCAACCATCGCCGCGGCGTAACTCCGTTTGTTTTGTTGCCAAAACGTTCCGGGTACATTTCCGCCAAATCCCTGACGGTCGTCGTCCGCAATAGCTTCGAGTGAACCGCGGCCACTCCATTCGTGCTGTGTGACCCGACGATGGCGAGGTTTGCCATCCGGATTTTGCGTTGGCTGCCTTCTTCGACCAGGCTTACGCGCTCGACTCGTCCTTCATCGCCTGGGAACCGGACACGAACCTCGTCCAGGAGTCGCCGGTTGATCTGGTAGATGAGCTCTAGATGGCGAGGAATGAACATCTCAAACAAATCGACAGGCCACTTCTCGAGCGCTTCCGGCAACAAGGTGTGATTTGTATAGGCAAGCGTCCTCTTGGTCAAATCCCACGCCTGGTCCCATTCCAAATGCGCAACTTCCAGCAATATTCGCATTAGCTCGGCAACCGCCAGCGCGGGGTGGGTATCGTTAAGTTGGATTGCCGCTTTCTCGGGCAGTTGGTCCCAATCGGAATTGAACCTTTGAAATCGCCGGACGATGTCTGCCAGGGAACAAGCCACCAGGAAATACTCTTGGACGAACCGTAATCCTCGTCCGACCAAGGTTGTGTCATCGGGATACAGCACCCGTGTGAGAGACTCAGCCTCCAGTGTCTCCCCCAGCGCTCCCACAAAATCCCCCGTCCCAAACTCCTCAAAGTCAAAGTAGTCGGGTGCGGCCGCTGCCCACAACCGGAGTGTATTGATTGTTTTTCCGCCGTAACCCACGACAGGCCGGTCAAATGGAAGACCAATCAGGGTCGACGGCTTTCCAGGCAGAACCTGAAAGCTGCCGTCGACGAGCTTAAAGGAGCAACCCAGTTTCACTTCCACCATTTCAGGAGGCCGGACCACTTCCCAGGGATCGCCCAGCCGGATCCAACTGTCGGGATTTTCTTTTTGCCATCCATCGATAAAGGATTGTTTGAACATGCCGTATTCGTAGCGCAGGCCGTAGCCGACTGCCGGCAATTGCATCGTGGCCATCGAGTCCAAAAAACAGGCGGCGAGGCGGCCCAGACCCCCATTTCCCAGGCCCGCGTCGGGTTCCTGATCAATGAGCTTGAGCCAATCGAGCTCGTTCTCCTTGACCACGTATTGAATCACCGGATCAAGCAGGAGGTTGGCTATGTTGTTGGTCAGGGAACGCCCGATGAGGAACTCCATGGAGAGGTAATACACGCGTTTAGGATTGGCTTTGTTATAGGTGTTTTTGGTGAGCACCCATCGTTGCGCGAGTACGTCCCGTATGGAATACGCGAACGCCTCGAAGCGCTCTCGTGCCGTCGCGACCTGCGGGTTGATGACCCGGTCGAATACCAGATGTCTCTCATAAAATGCATTTTCCGAACCCACAAATGGAATCGGGCCGCAGCCGTACTGTTTGAGAAGTTCTGAAACTCGCCATTCCTCCGGCGTTGTCGGGACAACTCGATTACCCTTCGATGCTGCTACACATTCGGTGCTCATTCGTGATCCTTCAATCAAAATTGGTCTGAAACCTTTAATCTCCTTATAGTCCTCGGTTGTGCGGCGAATCCGGCGCTCTTAGAGGGGCCATTTCCATCCTGCGATCTCCGGGCTGTCGATTCCATGTTTGTACGCGTAGGCTCTGCAAGCGATCTGTGCATTGCGGAATTTCTCCTTGGCGTGGCCGCCGATGCTCTGCAGCCGCGGCACACGGTCAATGGCATCGACAGCCAGGCTGAAACGATCGACCTGATTGTTGATTGCCAGCTCCATCGGCGTGTTGATGTTTCCCTTCTCTTTGTACCCGCGCACATGCAGGCTCTTGTTCTTGCGACCGTACGTCAGACGGTGGATCAGCCATGGGTAGCCGTGGAAATTGAAAATGATCGGTTTGTCGCAGGTGAACAGAGAGTTGAAGTCCGCCTCGGTCAAGCCGTGCGGATGTTCCGTGCTCGGTTGCAGCTTGAAAAGGTCTACCACATTGATGAAGCGGATCTTGATGTCGGGAAATTCTTTGCGCAGCAAGACGGTAGCGGCTAATGCTTCCTGCGTGGGTATATCGCCGGCGGAAGCCATAACCAAGTCTGGCTCGCCAGCCTGATCGTTGCTGGCCCAATCCCAGATGCCGATGCCCTTGGTGCAATGCGTGATCGCCGCGTCCATATTCAGGTACTGCAGGTGTAGTTGTTTGTCGGAAACGATCACGTTGATGTAGTTCTCGCTTCGGAGGCAGTGATCGGCCACCGAGAGTAAGCAATTAACATCGGGGGGGAGATAAATGCGCGTTACCTCGGCACTCTTGTTGACGACTACATCGAGAAAGCCTGGGTCCTGGTGCGTGAAGCCGTTATGATCCTGCCGCCACACCGTAGATGTGATCAGCAGATTCAGCGAGGCTATCTTCTGGCGCCAGGACAAATGATTGCAGATGGATAGCCATTTGGCGTGCTGGTTGAACATGGAATCGATGACGTGGACAAAGGCTTCGTAGGAGGAGAAAAATCCGTTCCGGCCGGTAAGCAGGTATCCCTCGAGCATCCCCTCCATGGTGTGCTCGCTGAGCATCTCGATGACCCGCCCGTCCGGTGCCAGTTCACCGCCATCTTCGTCTTCCGGAAAATATTGAGCAATCCAAAATTTTCTGGACGCCTGGTAAAGCGCATGCAGTTTGTTGGAGGTAGTTTCGTCCGGGCCAAACACGCGGAAGTTGTTCATATTCAACTTCATGACATCGCGGAGGAAGTTTCCCAGCGGAGGAACATTCTCAGCTTCAATGGTTCCAGGGCTATCCACCTTCAGCGCGTAGTCGCAAAAGTCTGGCAAGCGAAGAGCTCTTCTCAATACCCCGCCATTAGCATGCGGGTTTGCGCTCATGCGGCGGGTTCCCTTGGGGGCAAGCTCTTTCAGGTGCGGAATAAGTCTGCCGTTTTTGTCGAATAGCTCTTCCGGTTTTTGGTCACGCATCCATTTCTCCAGAATGCGCAACTGCTCGGGATTCTTCTTCACGTCGGTCAACGGCACCTGGTGCGCACGCCAAAAGCCCTCGAGCCGGTGGCCATCCACTTCTTGCGGTGCGCCCCAGCCTTTCGGAGAGCGCAATACAATCATCGGCCAGCGCGGCCGGTTGGCCACGCCGCTCTCGCGGCACTCCCCCTGATATTTCTGTATTTCGAGAACGCAATGTTCGACGGTAGCCGCCATCGCCTGGTGCATGCTGTCCGGATCAGAGCCCTCCACGAAGTAAGGCGCCCATCCGTAGCCGCGCAACAGGCTCTCCAGTTCGTCATGCGTAATCCGTGCCAACAACGTGGGATTGTTAATCTTGTATCCATTTAAGTGCAGGATCGGCAGCACTGCCCCGTCGCGAATAGGGTTCAGGAACTTACTGATGTGCCAGGAAGTCGCCAGCGGCCCGGTCTCAGATTCGCCATCGCCGACCACCGCCGCGACAATCAGCTCCGGATTGTCGAACGCTGCGCCGCAGGCATGCGAAAGCACGTATCCCAACTCGCCTCCTTCGTGAATCGAACCGGGAGTTTCCGGCGTGCAATGGCTGCCGATGCCGCCAGGAAAGGAAAACTGTTTGAAGAACTCGAGCAGCCCGACTTCATCCTCGCTTTTTTCCGGATAAATTTCGGAGTATGTCCCCTCGAGATAGCCGGGCGCCAAAACCCCTGGCGCCCCGTGCCCAGGACCAGCCATGAAGATCATGTCAAGATCGAACTTCTTAATCAGTCGATTCAAGTGGATATAAATGAAAGCCAAACCTGAACTTGAGCCCCAATGCCCCAGCAGGCGGTTCTTGAGATGTTCAGGCTTCAACGGCTCTTTTAACAACGGATTCCCCTGCAAATAGATCATTCCAAGCGCCAAATACTTGCACGCCCGCCAATAAGCCTGGATCTTCCCCACTTCCTCTGAAGTCAACGGCGTTCCTTGAACGGTGGACCGCGCTTTCCCGTAGGCACTCAGCGATAGCGACGCCGCTTCTTCGACGGACACTCTCGAAGTCATTGCTAATCTCCTTGCGTTTCCACTCCGCGTGCGGCAGATCGTTTCACGATTGGCCTCCTGCCAGACGAGAGAGACGCCGTGACGGCCATCACACACGTGATTCGATTACCGGCTCCTTGGCTCAATAATGCTTACGCACGATAAGAGCCACTTCCGAATCAGAGAAAATACGAGCTTTCTTCAGCGCAGCGAGAATCCCCTGACCCTATGAGGGCAGCAGGTGCCCAGTTTTGTGGCTAACGTTTCAGGCGCAACAGATCCGCTTAGAGCGCTATGTTCTTGGCGAGTACAGACTTCTCGGATTCGAGCGCGGGGTGTATCGCGAGGATTAGCTCGAATCCCGTCAACTTACGAGTGGAGTTCAATGCCCAGCCACGTTTTGGCTATTGTGCACCGGCTCCGCCATCTCGAGCCCCTGATGCTTTCTCCTGTGCATGGGCCAATGGAATCTGAGAAAACAATTGCAGATCGACCATCATGCTTAGCCGTCGGTCCAACTGAAAAAACGTCGCTGCTTTCCTCCCCGGCAAAGCCTGGGATACGGTCGGGACATACTTCAATCGCAAGGCCTGCGCTTCCGCGTCCACTTCCATCCAATGCCGCACATAAATCAGCGCATCATGGTCCGTCATGTTTGACCACGTCTCGGCGTACTGCTTCAACAATGCATACTTCGCGTTGTTTACTTCATGCAGGTCGTCCGCATAGTGTTTATAGATCGGCCAGAACTTGTGCGCCTCCGTGTCCGACAGCGACATATTCTCTCCAATCACTTGCATTTTCATGGCCCGTATATCCTGCCGAAGTAATGCGATGTCTTCGTCCGTCACCGTCGGGCTGATGATCCTCCGCACAGTAACTTGTTGCCCCTGCTTTGCCCCTGCGTGCGTTTTCGCTCCCACCGCGGCACTGCGACTACTGAGCGCCGTGGCTAGGACGACTCCTGCAACAAACGCCGTGGCCCAGCCCGCTCCCGTCATTTTGCTGTTCATAGTCATCGTGGTTAATTGTCTACATGCAGCTGGACGAGTGTCTTCCGCCACTTCCGTACTGGAGCGTAATTGTGCCCATGAATTGTCCGCACTGTCTTTTGGGGCGGCACTTGCTCTCCCTCCGCTTCATTCCGCTTCTCCGCGATCCAGGTCATTGCTCGACAATTCGCAGCGAGCACGGTATCAACCGACAACTTAAGCGGTAGTGCGCAGTCCAGAATCGATACGCGGGAAGTCCCTCTCAGCACGGCGACCGCCCTGGCCAGAGGGTCGAGTTCAGTGATCACAGTTGCGGGTTGGAGATGCAGTAGAAAATCGTGGAACTGTTGAAGTTTCAGATTGCCCTGAAGAAGATGGTCGGCATGCGTACAACTTCGCTTGCAGTACGTCGGCTCGTAAAACTTAATTTCGTCTAGGTTGTCCGCAACTGCCGCCTTAATCGTCACCCACCTAATCCATTTCGTGAGCTGCCCGGGCGTCATGAACGGAATCACGGAATGTGTCATCAGTTCGCGCGCCTTGCTGACCGTATTTTCTGCATTTCGCAGGTTGCCAGTAATAAGGTGGGTCATGGCCAACAAGAGTCTGTGCTCGTTCCGGAACCGTTCCATTATCTCGAGTGATGACATGCGGTCAACTGGCGTACTCTTAAAGATTGCAGGCTGGATACAAGACATATTAGCTGTCTCCCGGGGAGGTCACGGCTCCGCGATTCAGTTGAGCGATGCCTGGAGAATAGGAAACCTGCGAGAAGTCGCCGGGTGAGATGTTTAGTCGGCGCATCTTGTTTAAAAGAGTGGTGCGCTTTACTCCTAGGCGTTCAGCGGCCCCTCCCTTCCCTGCCACTCGGCCCGACGTGGCTTTCAGTGCATCCATGATGACCGTGCGCTGCGCCTCTTCAAACGTTGATGGCGAAGCGATATGAGGCAAGGAGCAGGCTTTCAACTCCGCAACAGGTACTTCTAATACTTCGCCCTGAGAGAGGATTACGGCGCGTTCGATGAAGTTCTCCAATTCCCGCACATTTCCTCTCCAAGGATGATTCGTCAATGCTTCCATCGTGCGAGTAGGAATCATCTTGATCTGCCTTCCCATTTCCCGGGATAGCTTCGAAACAAAGTAGTTCACCAGTTGCGGTATGTCTTCGCGCCGTTCCCGAAGCGCCGGGATCGTAATCGGGAAGACGTTGAGGCGGTAGAACAGATCCTCTCGAAACTTTCCCTCCCCAATCAGTGCAGGCAGGTCGCGGTGCGTCGCGGCAATCATCCGCACATTGACGCGGATCGTGTTGGCGCTTCCCAACCGTTCAAACTCCTGCTCCTGCACCGCGCGCAACAATTTGGGCTGGAGCTCTAGAGGGATATCTCCAATCTCGTCGAGAAAGAGCGATCCGCCATCGGCGAGCTCGAATCTCCCTTTTTTCTGCATCAACGCACCAGTGAACGCTCCCCTCTCATGGCCGAACAATTCGCTCTCCAGCAACCCGCACGGAATCGCCGCGCAATTCACCTTCACCAGATTGCGGTTGTGCCGTGGACTGAGTTCGTGAATCGCCCGGGCAATGAGCTCTTTCCCGCTTCCGGTTTCGCCGGAGATCAGCACGGTCGCGTTGGTGGGTGCAACGATCTCGACTTGTGAAAGGACCCCGCGCAAGCCGCCGTGCCGGCCCACAAGCGAGTCCAGAAATGAGGCCCGCGCCAGTTCTGGTTCGTCTGCTACTGAGGCGCCGCCAATTGGAAATACGGCTGGGTATCTATTGAATTGAGTGAAACTTGGTGCTGCTGCGCTCATCTCTTACCCCCCTCAACGACTACAACGCTCAAAACCCCGGACTGATATTGGTTAGATCTTCGTTGCTGTGGCCGCTCCCTAGCGCGCCAGCCAAAGTGCGCCCCGCACGGCCTGGAACAACGTAAACCGATGGCGTTTGCGCAAAATCTGGTACCACTGATATAGCGTGGGCGTTTTCATGACTGCTACCTCCTAGGCTGCGATTCGTTCTTTCGCTACGTAATCCAGGTATTTCCAGTCCGGCTTAGAATCCGGCTTGAGAAACTCTTTGACTTCGCCGTTGCGTTGCGCGGATGATCGCTCGCGGCACGCATGCATTAAGGCCTTCATCTTGTCGTGATCCATAACTACGCTCCACTCAGTGAACCCGGTCAGCCTGCCCGATGAACTTCGGTCGTCTCTTGCTGGACCACTCGAATCTCTACGCGGGAGTGTGCTCGCAGTGCCGCTTGGGGGCAACCCTACAACGATAGTTCTGCGACACTACATTGGCTTGCGGCGGGCACTATGGCGGGGGAGTGTGGGACTCCTTTTTGTGAAGGGAACCTAATCGAAAGGAGGTGGGCGTTAACTCTTTCGGGCCGGAAGCTCGACGCGCTTCCATCCAAACAGGTGCGCGTCAAGCGACCAGGCCCCGGGTCCCAGGAGCGCCAGGGCAGCACCAACAGTCCCTAATAGCATGCAGTTACAAGGAGCGGAGGGATGTAGGAAGGCGCTTGAGGACGCAAGAATTGCCAGAGCGGTTCCCGCCACAGGGGTCCAGAGACCGAGAAGTAAAAATATTCCGACAAATCCGGTTAGCGCATTCAATATGGTTGGTCCAACCGGGGGACCGCTGCTGAGTGCCATAGCGGCGTGAAAAACCACGGCGACAGCCGCAACCACTCGCAGCAGGAGAAGTCCCAGCCCGGGCGCACCGTGGGCGAAAGTTGAGAAAAGTCTGCGCACGACATATCGAGATTACGAATTCAGGGACACAGACGTAACCCCCAAAAGGTCCGAATGAGGGACTCTTTTGAGCGAGCTACAATTCGATGATGCCCCGCTTCACCCCAATCATGGCGGCTTGGGTACGGTCCTTCGCGCCCAATTTCGACAGGATATTCCGAACTTGCCCTTTCACCGTCTCCTCGCTGATGGATAGCTGCTCGGCAATCTGCTTATTTGCGTTCCCAGCGGCAATCAGCCGCAGCACACGAACCTCCGCCGGAGTGAGGGTCTCGTCGGTGGCATGCTCAGCAAGTTCGTAGGAAGCCTCAGCGGAAACCGTCTTTTTACCTGCATGAACGGCTCGGATGTTTTTCAGCAGTTCCTCATGCAACGAACTTTTCAGCAGGTAGCCACGAGCGCCCGCCTTGATGGCCCGCAGCACCTGGGCATCCCCCACATAGGTAGTCAGCATGATGATCCGCGCTTCCGGAGCTTCGCCGCGAATCGCGATCAGCGCGTCCAACCCGTTCATTTCCGGCATCTGGATATCCATGAGTGTGATGTCTGGTCGCTGCGCACGGAACTGCTGGATCGCTTCGCGCCCATTCGAAGCTTGACCGACGATCTGCATGTCCGACTGACCGCCGACGAGCGCGGCAACACCTTCCCGGACGACAGGATGGTCGTCAACAACCAGAATTCGAATCGGAGTTGCTTCGTCACTCATGGATTCTTCTTTGTACCCCGGCCAGATAACTTTTCAATAATCTTGTCAGTGATTCGCATTCGCAATCCTTCAGAAGGTGCCGTGTAGGCGTGCTCCGAGGGGATGCTCAGTTCCACTTCCGTGCCGGCGTCCATTTCACTCCACACTGTCAGCCTTCCGCCTGTGAGCTTCGCTCGTTCCTTCATGCCGCGCAAGCCATAGTGCCCTTGGCGCTCGTCATCACCAAGTATCTTCGGGTCCATGCCCTTGCCGTCATCGCGTATTCGCACCCTTAGCTGCCGTTCGTCATAATGAATTTCCACCTCGATCTGCTTCGCCTCGGCGTGACGGAAGGCGTTGCGTATCCCCTCTCCGGAGATCCGATAGACTTCGTCGCGAAGAATCGGATGCAAATCGCACGGCGTCCCTTCCACATGCACCGTGAAATGGGGTCGGTTCGGTGGCCTCTCGGCCGCGGCAAGCTCTTCCCCGAGTGTTCTAATCGCCATTGCCAAATCATTGTTCTCCACCGTCGACGCGCGCAAGCCCTGCACCGCATCGCGGCCCTCGACGATGGCCCGGGCAGCCTGACCGATAACGCCGTCGAGTTTTTGTTTGGTGCGCCCGCCGGGAAGCTCGTTGGAAATGGTTTGCAAGTGGAGTAGAATTCCGTGAAAACTTTGAAGAAGCGTATCATGAAGCTCACGCGCAATGCGCGTGCGTTCGCCGACACGGGCGTCTAACGTCATTGCAAACTCATGATGTAGCTGGCGGACACGGAGACGGTAGGCTGCCCACAAGAATATGAGAAGAGCAGCCAGGCACAGCGAACGAAACCAACTCGTCTGGTAGTACGCTGGGGCCAATGAGAACTTCAGCGTATCGCCTTGTTCGTTCCACACCCCGCTGTTATTGCTGGCAGTCACGCGAAAACTGTAGGAGCCTGGTGTAAGGTTCGTGTACAGCGCGTGGCGTTCGTTGACTGTCTCTCTCCAGTCACTATCCTGGCCCTCCAGCTTGTACCTGAAATGGATTTTCTCCGGCGCGACAAGGCTTAACGCAGTGAAGTCGATTTCTAAATCGCGAGTCAGCGCCGGCAGTTGTACGCTCCCTGCTGCCAGCCCCGGAGAGTTTTGCCAATAGGTCTTGCTGTCGGCTACAACTTGCTCGATGTGTACCGGCGGCTGGAGTCTGTTCAGAGGGAGATGATGGGGATCGACGACTTGGATGCCTTCTCCTGTTACGAACCACAGTTTGCCATCAGTGGACTTGGCCACGCGAGGACCGTATTCACTGGCCGCCGACGAACGGAGCCGGACACCGTCCGCCGCATCCCAAACGGTCATTTCAATATTACGCTTGGGGTTGGCGATCCACGCATCCAGCTCGGTCCCCTCGATGCGTACGAGGCCGCAGGCAGTGTACAACCAGAGCGACCGATCGTCATCCTCTATCGTTCCGTTAATTGTGTCGCAGGGCAGGCCATTCCTGGTGGTAAGGGTCGCGATTCGACCATCCTTAATTCTGCTTAGACCGCCGTACTCGGTGGCAGCCCAGAGAGCCCGATCCGGATCAAGTCGGAGATCTGGCACCGGTCCATGGCCCAGACCATCAGTAGTTGTGTACGACACTCGAACTCGACCGTTCTTGAAATAGGACACACCTCCACCAACCCAAAATCCAAGCCACACCCCGCCCTGTTCAGGGTCCGAGAGCACGACGTTTGCCTGTTGCTGCCGCCCAAGTGCTGACCACGGGATCTGCTCGACCAAACGTCCATTTCGTAAATGCAAGAGGGCCTTATCTGTTGAAAGCCAAAGATTGCCCGCCTTGTCTCCCGACATGCAATACACTTTGCCGCTATGCAGCGCCGCCGCGGCAACAAATCGGCCGCCTTGAAAATATGCTAGTTCGTCGCGCATGGATAACCAAATTCGGCCAGAGGCGTCTTGAAATAGTGATTCGGGTTGGTTATCCGATAGCCCAGCCGTCTTACCAAAAATGGTGGCTCTTCCGTTCTTCAACAGGGTCAAACCCTCATGGGACGCAACCCAAACGCTTCCGTCCGTGGCCGCGAGCACAGCCTGAGTAGCATCACTGGACAAACCTTGCTTCACAGAAACGGTAGCGACAGAATGCTCGTGGAAACGATCGAGTCCGCCCGTGGTGGAGACCCAGATGTTTCCTTCGCGATCCTCAAAAAGACCGAGGACCACGTCACCGGAAAGGCCATCGGCTTTTTTGAATACATCTGTCCTTCCGTGATGCACATGGATCAACCCCCGCTCAACAGTTCCGATCCAGAGACCTCCATCGCGGTCCCGGAGAAAACGATTTGCGTCAATATCGCGATCTCTGAGAAATACTTTTGAACTAATCGGTCCACGCACTGGATACGATTCGAGTTTGTCGCCGACAAGCAATAGGAACCCCGCGCCATGGATGGCAACCAACAGCTGCCCCTCTTCGGCTTTGCTTAGTCCAATGAGCTCCTTGGATGTCGGATACCGTTTTGGAGGGCCAGGCTTGATTCGCCAGAGCCCGGACTCCGCAGCGGCCCAAAGTGTGCGAGAGCTGTCCTCATACAAGGCCCAAACGGCTCTTCCGAACGCGTTATCGTCACCATAACACTGTGTGCCAGTTTTTCGGATCGCGCAGAGCCGGCCGGTCGGAGCTCCCAGCAAGCCTACCCACACCGTCCCCTCACTGTCTTCGAACAGCGATGCCACAAACTCTTTGGCGAGCTCGTGCTCTGGTCTCGTATTCAGCCTGCCTTCCTTCCAGGTCACAAGGCCGGCAAACGTACCGATCCAAAGAGTTCCGTCACGCGTGACGAGGAGAGCGTTAATGTTCCTGTCTGGGAGCTGCTGACCCGCCGGTGGTCGCCAGGGGACGCTGCGAACGCCATCGAATCGAACCAAACCGAATTCCCCGCCGAGCCAAAGATACCCATCTGGGGTTTGGGCCATTGCGTAGATGTTGCCCAGGGAAAAACCGTCCCGGCCAGTCCACGCAGTATGCGCGTACTGGCTGATGTCCAGTGATGGATCCAGAGCGAAAACGGGGCGTGCGCCCAGCAGCATCTCCGCTGCAATGGCCACAATTGACAGGAGCCGGGATGTACGGGAGGAACGCATGGAAGAGGATATCTTGTTCCTAATAGTCTCACTCCTGAGTAATGTGCCCCTTCCCGACTGAAGAACTGCCCTCTTCCTGGGTTGAAGAGTAGGCGCGGGATCCGGGAACGCGCAGCTCCACTTCCGTGCCGGCGTCCAGTTCGCTCCACACTGTCAGCTTGCCACCTATGAGCTTGGCTCTTTCGCGCATGCCACGCAAGCCAAAGTGCCCTTGCCGTCCGTCATCGCTGAGCAGCTTCGGGTCGATGCCCTTGCCGTCGTCGCGTATTCGCACTCGCAGCCTCCGGTCGTCGTAGTGGATTTCCACCTCGATCTGCTTCGCATCCGCGTGACGGAAGGCATTACGTATGCCCTCTCCGGTTATACGATAAACTTCGTCGCGAAGAATCGGATGCAAATCGCGCGGCGCTCCTTCTACATGCACTTGAAAAGCAACGGAGTTTGCGTCAGCCGCAAGCTCTTCCCCGAGCGTCCGCATGGCCAAGGCAAGGTCGTTGGTCTCGACGACCGAAGAGCGCAACCCCTGTATGGCTTCCCGCCCTTCTACGATCGCGTGCTTCGCCTGAAGTATTGCTTTCTCCAGTGTCTTCCTGGCTTCCGCGGTCTGAGGCTCGCCGGGATGTTCCGGCAGCTGGTTGATGCCGGTCTGAAAATACAGCAGAACCCCGTGGAAGCTTTGCAGCAGGGTGTCGTGCAGATCGCGTGCGATACGCGTGCGCTCGCCGACGCGGGCTTCCAGCGTCATTTCGAATTGTTGGTTCAATTGTCGGACACGCAGTCGATAGGCGGCCCACAGCAGCGCCAGAAAAACAGCCACACTTAATGCCCGAAACCAGCTCGTCCTCCACCAGGGAGGCGTGATGACAATAGAAAGCGAAACTCCTTCTTTATTCCATACGCCATCGCTGTTAGATCCCTGCACCCGAAAGACATATCTGCCGGGATCGAGATTAGTGTAGGTAGCCAGGCGCTGTTTGCTGCCCACCTCGTTCCAATCGGTTTCGAGGCCATCCAGCTTATATCGATAGCGGTTCCTGTGGGAATTGGCGTAACTCAAAGCCGCGAATTCAAAGGAGAAGATGTTGTCCCGATACGAGAGGGTCAAAGAATCGGTATATGTTATGGCTTTTTTGAGCACCGAATTGGGGCCGATCGGCACAGGCTTGTTGAAGATTTTGAAGCTAGTAATTACCACCGGCGGCATGTAGGGATTGTCATGGATGCGCTCAGGAATAAATGAATCCAAGCCATTACTGCCGCCAAAGAAAATCTCCCCATCCGGGCCTTGATAACAGCCGTCACTGAACTCATTGGTCTGCAAGCCGTCGGATACGTCGTAGTTTCGAAAAGTTTCCGTGTGGGAATCGAACCGGGATATGCCTTTCTGGGTACTGAGCCAAATCCTGCCAATTGCATCTTCTCGAATGCACCGAATTGTGCTGCTTGGCAGGCCCTGGCTCTCCGTATAGCGCGTGAAGGTTTCGCTTTGACGGTTGTAACGGTACAGTCCGTCAATCGCCCCAACCCAAAGTGCGCCACCGTGGTCTTCGTATATCGTGAAGATGCCGCCACCGTTCAGTCTGTGAGGGTCTCGCGAATCCGGTGCGTAATCGTAAAAGGTCTTTTCCCTTTGATCGAAACGGACCAGGGAGCCTCCCCACGTCCCGAACCACAGTGTCCCGGAACGATCCTGATAGATGGTCCACACTGTATTTGCAAAGCTGGTCGGATTACTTGGAACGGGTCGATAATTGATAAACTCGTTCGTCGCGGGATCGAAGCGGCTGACTCCGCCCTCTTGTCCCACCCATATGTGACCGTCCCGGTCACCATAGATCGTGTAAACGTTATTTGAAATCAAGCTATTGGAATTATCAGAGTTATGCCGGTAATGCTTGAAATGCCCAGTGTGTTCGTCCAACCGAGCAATACCGCTACCTCCCCCGCCCACCCAGAGATAACCCGCTGGGTCTCTGTAAATGCTGTTGACGTTTGTCCCTTCACCGAGTGCATCCTCGTCTCCCGGCTTGGGAACATAATGCGTGGTTTTTCCTGTGTTTCGATCCAATCTATCCAGCGCGCGAGGGAACAAGCCAACCCAAAGAACGCCATCGGGTTCCTCATAAATTGCCTTGACCCTACCTGGCGAGAGACTACCCGGATCGTTTGGGCGGTGCCGATAACGAACGAACTGCTCCTGTTGGCGATTGAGAACATTTAACCCCGTATTCTCAGTCCCCACCCACAGCACGCCACCCCGGTCCTGATAGACCGACATGATTGCGTTGCTATCGAGGCTGTAGGGGTCGGTATCGTCGTGCCTAAATCTGTTCGTAAAACGTTCTGTGTGCCGGTCAAAGTAAGATAGCCCAAGGCTCGATGGCACCCAAAATCCATTCTGTCCGTCAACCACAAGTCTACCGTTGGCCGATCCCCCGTTTTCCGTCGAGGCCAGGACGCCGACCGCATGGGCGCCAAGAAGATGGCTTGTGACTCGCGCTGCCTGGCGGTCATATTTCACAAGGTTGAGGATCGGGGAACTGGCGAGCATCCACAAATTGCCGGACTCGTCTTCACACACGCTGTCCGCGCTGAGGCCATTCTTGATTGCGAGAGGACGGGTGATCTGGCCTGTCTGCGGGTTGAGTTGAGACAGGCCGCGTTCGCCGACGAACCAGATGGCTCCTTGTCGACCCTCAATGACCTGTGTGATCCTCCCAACAAAGTGACCTTCGCTGTCATTTCGGAAGTGAGTGAATTTTCCTGTTGCGGGATCAAACCTGTCTAGGCCACTGTCGAAGGTACCAAACCAAAGATAGCCACGGCTATCTTCGGCGATGCTCGTAACCCAAGCACCACTGATGCTATCAGGGTTGCTGGAGTCGTGAAGGTAACGGGTGAAGCGCTCCGTTATCGGATCATACTTGTCCACTCCCGTGTCGATGGCAATCCATAGGTACCCGTAATGGTCTTCCATCAGATCTTGAATAAAGTTGGAACTTAGGCTATCTGGGTCGTTGGGGTTGTTTTTGTACACGACGAATGAATTGCCATCATAGCGATTGAGGCCGTCGCGAGTGGCAAACCACATGAAACCCCGGCGATCCTGCACAATCGCGGTGACATAACCTTGAGAGAGGCCGTCGTTCGTGGTGAGGTGGGTGAATCTGAGGAATGATCGTCGGTCTTCAGTAACGCGCCGAAGAGCGACACTCTGATATTTGCTCGGACCAGTCTCCTGCGAAACATGGTGTTCGCTGCTCGCAAGGGCATTACCGACGAGAAGATTCATCTTCTCAGCACCGGTTCTCGGTTCAAGAAGAGAACGTGAACTATTGTTGGCCTCTACTGTGTCAATGGCAAATACTAATAACAAAAAGTAGAGCAGAGAAAGACCCAGAATCGGGGTGTTACCGCTGCCAGACCGCTTGAGTCGAGCCGGAAGACGTCGAAGAGAAGTCGCTTTTTCCCATGTTCGAAGCCGATGATCATCAGGCAGTCGCGTGTTCCACCCCAAAATGAAACGCTCGCTTGAGGATGTGGCCCGAACGAGCTGGCCGAAGGACTGCGATTGTCCGCTCCAAAAAACTGCTGGCCGACCCGTAGTCAGGCAAACGGCAATGTTTTTGCTAGTCTCGGAAAAGTCTAAGCGGCTTGTTGCCAGCAGGCAATAGCATTCTCGCTGGTGCAGCGGACACCCAGCTGTCGATTTTCAGTTGCGTTTTTTTTATCGTGACCCAGGTCACGTCTATGTGTCCCCATTGTCCCTCACGATTTGGATCATTCTTTCATGCCAACGAACCAAGCTTGGACCAATCTCAGAGCTGCCGTGTTAACCGCATGGGCTGTCTCTCGGGAGGTGCCGTGACGACAGCCGCCTCAAGACATGGCCTCACCCGAGTTCGACGGCTACGCCAGGCGCACTCACTCCGTCCACCGTAGCGATTTGCGGCCACACCGTTGTCTATCACGCTGAACTGGCTCTGACGGTCGGTACGCCTGCTTGCCCCCGAGCCCTCTTAGGAAAACCGGCACTAAGGACACCAGTTTAGGCTAGCCCCTCCAGTTCTGTCAGAAGCGAAGCCCGGCCGACAAGGGATAGTGATCGGAACCTGATACGGAACGGTGAACCTGCGGTGCGTTGGAGCCCAGAGTGCCTCGTGAAAAAATCCAGTCGATCACTCGGCCCTCTGCAAAAAACGAATTGGGTGTCGTCGGAACGTGCCGATCGGTGAAGGCGTCTTCAAAATCGGCACGCTTGATCCCTTGTGCGATATCTCCGCCAGACACATCCATATTGAGGTCCCCGGCCAGAACGACGACTGTGTCTGCGTTGTACCGTTGCGCATCCTGAAGAGCCTCTTTCATTTGGGAACATCGGAGGTGGTCGTCCCCGCGACTTTCGAGATGCAGGTTATAGGTAACAATTGTTTTGCCGCCCACATTCGCATCGGCAACAAGTGCCAGCCGACCTCCGAGCCTCTCTTGAAATGGCTCGATCTCTGGCAGAAACCAATGTGGCTGCCAGAATTTGGATTGCTGATGGAACCGGAGGATACGCGCATTCGAAAGCGGCCAACGGGACAACGTCGCTTGCCCATGATAAGCGGGGGAATAGTGTGAACCCTGCGTCAATTCCTGAAACTCACGCCCAAAGACGTAGTTGAGTTTCAGGTTTTGTGCTATCTCCCGTGCAATATTGAGGTTGTGCGTGCGTCGGGCATTTAGGTCCGCCTCTTGCAAGAGCAAGATGTCCGCCTGGTTGCGAGTCAAAAAGTCGATAATCCGAGGCAGTTGCAATCCGCGATTAATATTCCAGCTGACAACCTTGACGGAACTTGGCGGACACAGAAGCCATCGTGGAATGGCGAAGCTGCCTGTTTCGATCTCCGGTACAGAAGTCACGATATCAATGCGGTCTACGACCCAAGGTCGAAGACCCCGCCGGTCACGCTTTGATGCCTGTCGACATTTCCAGCCGGTAACGCAGCGAAAGGTGACGGCCTAGAGAGCTTCGAGTACGAATACAGTGCAATTATCCACACAATATTGGCACCGACCGCACTGCCAATGAAGAAGAAACGACTCAGATTCAGGACCGCGAATGCCAGTAACGCATACGGCAGAAAGCAGCGGCGGATAATGAATTCCGTATTTCGCGCAAGGTACATCAGCGGACTCTTTGTCTGTCTGTCCGCCTTTTTCTGCCATACGTCCAAAAACTTTTCAGGTTGGCTTGCTGCAAACCGGTGACGCGCTGAGCCAACCGCGAGGAAACTGGCCACGGCTCCAAAAAGCAGGAACCCTCCCCAGACGAGGTAAGCTTCTGTGCCCCGGCTTTTGGTCAGTCCTATGCTCATTCCCGCAAAGATAAACAGATAATAAAGGTAGTCGCAAATAGTCTCTAACCAACATCCGAATTTGCTTACTTGCAGCTTCAGACGGGCGACTTCGCCGTCGCAGCCATCGAGAATGCTTGCCCAAATAGACAGGAGCGCGCCCAACAAGTTGTTCCAGTAGCCGCCCAATGCAAAGAATACGCCGGCGAGAAAGCTCACGCCAAGCGTGAATATCGTGACCATGTTGGGCGTAATGGGAAACTTTATAAGCTGGCGGCTGATCGGGATGGAAATCCTGCGATTCATTCGAGCATAGAAGCCGTCCGTCGGTTTCACCAGCCATCCGTCGAGCTTTCGCTCGGCAATAATGCGGTCGCTGGGAGAATTCACGGACTGCCACAAGTGCTCGGGCACCGGCTCTAACAAGACAGAATGTCTCCGATTGAGCCAAGCGTAGAGGTCAACAGGCGTCTCGACATAAAGCGGGCAGTCGATAGCAATAGCGAGCGCGCCTTGGCGCGAGAGAACGGCGATGCCTGAGAACTCGCTGCCGGATGTGAGTGCCATGGCGTCGTCCGCACCATTCCATTGCCGAATCGTCTCGAAAATGCTCGGGTGGTATGCGGTGCATCCGGACACCAGCACGAGACGATCCGAGTCTGCCGCGACTTGGCCAATCAATCGAACCAGTGACCCAGGCGTATCGCCAATTTCTAACCACTGGACGATTTTCGGCAGGCGCCCCGTGCGCGCCAAGTCGCGCGAGATTATGCTACCTGCCAATCCGCTCGACACCACGATGATCCGACTCGCGTCAACACACTGTGCCTGCAGAATGGCGCGGAGGATGATTGGAAGCGTTCCCACATGCGCGAGCTCTGGCGTAAAGCCTTTGGTATCTCTGCAGTAGTCCGCAAATATTATTGCGGTAGTCGTTGCTGGGGAAGATTGACGGTTCAATTTGGAGATTGATTCCTGAAGGGGCGACAAGCTGTTTTCACGTTCCGGGCCGGGTCTACCCACCGCCTTGTGTCGGTCGACAGATCGGGAGACAAGTAAGAAGGAAAACGCTCCCATCAGAGTCCAGAATATGCTGCGCACTCTCCGGCACAATCCTAAGGACAGTCCCACGCTACTACTAAGCCCGAACAGCGTGGCGATCAGCATGGTGCCCGCCTCGTAAAGTCCGACATTGCCGGGCGTGAGTGCTCCCGCGAGGTTAGTGAGTTTTGTGAAGGCTTCCAGAATCAAGGCTCGGGTCCAACTGACGTGCTTCCCCATCAAAAGCAGAAGGAGGAAAACCTCGGTAATCGCCAAAACGTGGCCCATGAAATTCAGCGCTACACTTCCCCAAAACGCGGATGGCCTTTCACGGTGGAATTGCAGCAGTTTTTCTTCGACGGAAAAGATCAACGATTCCTGTTTGCGAACCCACGGGCCGATCCAAGGTACGCGTCCGAAGGCGCGTGCCGGACCGGAAAGGAGTGGCCAGCGGTTCTTCACCGCCATCACTGCTATTGCGAGAATCCCCAAAAAAACCAATGCGAACGCGCCCGCATAAACACACAAGGTATGGGAAAGCGACAACACAGCCAGTCCCGCAGTGATTCCGCAAACTGTGACGATAGCGCCACACGCCGTGAACAATCCCCGGTCAAGCGTGACGGACAACACTCTGCTGTCGACAGGTGTTTTCGGTCCAAGTAGAGCGACTCGCGTTGCCTCGCCCGCCAGCACACCAGCGAACCCGAGTTGGCCAATGGCTTCCGATATCAGCCGCAATCCAAACAGTCGCGATAGTGAGTGCCGTGCCTCCCGCGGAAGTGTCAGGCGCCACGCCCAGGCCTTGATCAGGTGCGACAGTCCACCCAACGCGATTATTAAAAGGAAACCCCAGCCGATCAGTCTTATGTTCCCCAGCAACTCGCGGGGTCCTGCGTGAAGAACTAGAGGGACCAACAGGGCGGCCCCGAGAAATCCACAGGCATAGCGGAAGATGACACGCAACTCTAGCCGAGATCTAGGCACGGGCCACCCCTTCCTGCCCCTGCACTTGCGCGGATTGCCGGGACAATTGGACCTCTGCGAATTCCAGCATCTCGGGGGTGTCGATATCCTGCCAAACGGCATCCCCGATATCGTACGCTCGTAGCTTTCGATTCGACGCCAGGTATTGCATTCCATCCGATAGAGAACAATCTCCATCCTTGACCACAGCATCCAGAGCATCGAAGACCGCTGGACTACACAAAAACATGCCGGTATCGGCGGCGTGATAACGCGTGAGGTTCTTTCCGATCCGCAGCACGTATTCACCCATGCATACAACCTTCGTGGCATCGTCCAAGTCAAAGATGCAATCCAACTTGTGGTCCACTGCGAGAATCGCTTCGTTTGGCGCCAATCGCTGCCGGAGCAAGGAAGCGGCGGTCTCCGCCTGAAAGATGTGGTCCGACATAAGGAGAAGAAAAGGCCCGTTGACCACCGGCCGTGCCTGCAGCAGGGAAATACCGTTTTTCATGTGATAGTCATGGTTTTGCACCCAGGTTACCGGTGTGTTGCGCAGCGAACTGTGTTCGAACCAGCGACTCACCATCTTGCCTTGATGTCCAGTAACGATCACGAAACGCTCAATGCCGGCCTGCTTCGCTCTTGACATAACGTGCTCAAGCATAGGTCTTCCTTCAAAGGTTACGAGTGGCTTGGGAAGGTACCCCGAAACTACGCTTAGGCGCGTTCCGAGGCCTGCAGCAAGGATGACAGCTACGTTAGTTGTGAGCATAGCTCGCCTCAAGTCGATTCAGTTCTGGCATCTGCGAAATCGTTGGCTCAGCATTGGAATTCGGTTGATAATCGAGGTAGTTGATGGTAACCGCGGTCTTTCCAAATATGCGGGCATCGGTCAGGCTTTCTGTCGACACCGGAAACCAGGACGTCCCGGATTTGTGATACAACTGCACAAAATTGACGCTGTGGATCCAGAAGGAAGGATTTTTTGCCGGCTTACCCTCGGCCCGCACGAGCGCAAAATCCTGGGCGTCCACCCATATGCGCCCCTCAAACAGGTATTTATCCTGCCGCTTTGGCAGAACCTCAACAATGTAGACGGGTCGGGATTCCAGGGTATCGGTGCCAATCAACTGGAAGTTGTAGTTCTCGGAAGTGATACTGGTTCTTTCGCGCACTTCCGGCCGGGAGGATTCCGACTCCGACTCCAACATTTTGCGCAGGACGTGCTTGTTCGCGGAGGACCAACCCTCTTCTGAAACGACTTCGAAATGTTTAGTTCCATCGGGATCGCAGTTGACAGTTACGAGCATTTCTGCCCGTTTATTAAATTTCCGGTTCTCAAGAACATAGCGTCTGGCGCCGCTATATCCGCCTTGCAACTTCTCTCTTTGGCTGTTGCGGTACAGCATTCTCGCGATGATGTCATCCGCGCTGAGGAAAGGGGTTTGCTGCGCGTGACATGGAATCATCGAACACAACGCAAGGAACAAAATGAGGCTACTTCGAATGTTCATCATCAGAACTCCACGACAAATTTCCCGCGGTATTCCCGCCACGAGTTGTTGAAAAAGCCCCCAAACCGAGAGCTCTCTTCGATGCTCTGCACATCCCGCGGATTGAAGTGATTGAAAAGATTGAAGACTGCAAAACCTACTTGCGCCCGAACTCTCCGGTCGTTGCCAATCGGCACCGAGATCTGCCGCGATACCTGAAGATCAAAGGACGAAAATTGCGGAAACCGCAGTGAGTTCCGTGGTCCCACGTATGTGCGATATTCGTCTTGGACGGAGTACGGAAAGCCGGTATGCAGATCGTAGACGGGGACAAGCACCAGCTTCCAGGGGGTGTGAAGCTCACCCGACAACAGAAAGCGGTTCGGCGCATCGAATGGAAGGCGGCCCTGCTCGTTGGGTTGAATAACCGGCTTCGCCGAGTTCCCGTAGAATTGGAAAAAATCATTCAAGTCTCCATACGCGCGCGAATGCACGTAAGAGGCTGTAATCAAGTGGCTATGCAACCGGTAGCGCCCAGATACCTGTAACTCCTTGTAGGACTGCCCGCCGGTATTGGAAAGAGTTACAAGCCCCGTGCCGGCGCCACCATCGGCCGTCGAAACAACGAAATCGTTCACGGTGCTGCGTTGTTCATAACCGACCAGCAACAACAGGTCAGTGGAAACCTTGTGGGTGAGAGCCAAATTCCAGGCTGTGCTGCAGGGGTTGCGAAGACCACCGAGGATCTGGTTCGTGTAGACGGTCGAGGTGGTTACTTCTCCCTGAGGATCCAGCACCAAAACCGTGCGTTCTGGGAAATCCCGAAAACTGGGAAGCATGAGCGGAACGCGGTCGTAGAACTCTCCTACTCCCCCGCGCAGCATCGTTCGCCCACTGCGAGTGAGAGCCAACTGGAAGCCGGCGCGGGGAGCAACATGAGCGGAACTTGTTAACGTGTCTGCGTCAAAGCGCAACCCGAGATCCAGAATCAACCGCGGTGAAACTGTCCAACGATCCCCGGCAAACCCGGTTACTTCCTGCTGTGAGATATGTGATGGAGCGCCGCCATTAAAGGTGATTCGCTCGATCGGGGATTCCTTCGCCCCTAGGATTTCGACTGGAGCAAAGGATTGGCGGCCACCGTAAGTGGAGCGCGCGTACTCCAAGCCGGCGCGCCATTGATGGGTACCAAGGAAATGTCGCGGCCCAAACTGGTAGGTTTCCTGCCAATCGAACCGGGAACCTCGACGAATTTGTGAATTGAAAAACGCGCCCGCAGTGGTCTCCAGCATCAATTGGTAAGGACCCGGTCCTGCCGGAGTGATATCCACGTCGAACGTTTTGTAACTAAACTGCGAAGTCAGAACGCTCTCGGTTCCGGTGAGGTACCGATGCTGTCCGTACAATTGGTATCCGCGCTGGTGGTAGTCGGACGTCGCCGATTGCGGCGTGAATGTATTCAACCCGAGGTACTGCAATCGTTGGGGATAAACGGCGAGGGAAACGGTCGCGGTTTGTTTCGTCGTAAGATTCAAATCAAATTGCGTGTAGGAATTTAGGCTTGCAAGCGTCGTATCCCGTTCAGACGCGGGTAGACTGTTTACCGGTGTCCTCACAAATCGATATTCCAACGATTGTGTGAAACCGATATGGTCTGACCAAATGGGGCCGGTGAAAGTCACGCGGGGGGTCGCGGAGCCTATGCCGTCGATTGTTCCATCACGCACCCGAGCTCGCGGCAGGAAGTTGTGAACTGAGAAATGGAACTTTTCGAAATCACTTGTTTTCGTATCGAGCGTGGTAATGGCGCCCGTCAGTTTGCCGTATTCAGGGTCGTACGGATTCGAAATAACACTTTCGGAAGCCACCACATCGATGGGCATGCTAATTCCCGGTCCCCCGGTAGCGGGATCAGTAGCATTTGCGCTGTTCACCAGGGCGCCACTTTGCGTGGTGCGAGCGCCTTTCATGTTGATGCGCCCGTCGGGGCCACGCACTACGCCCGGAAGCGTGGGCAGGACGCTCTCCGCTCGGTCATCCATGTTCGGAGCATTCTGCAGGGTATTTGAGGAGATCGTTCCAGTTGGAGACGGAGAGGACTCGGGGTCTTCATTCGCGCTCGCAGTCACGGTCACCGACTCCTCGACTGTCGCGGGTTTCAATTCTAGCGGAATGTCTGCGCCCTTACTCGCCTCTACGGTCACAATCTGAGTAGCCGATAAACCAGGGGCCGCGACTTCGATGGTGTACGTTCCAGGCTGAATGTCCCGGAACTCAAATCTGCCGGCTTCATCTGTCTCTGTTTGTACAATCGTTGGACCCCTTAGAGTCACCTTTGCGTTTGCGATGTAGGACGGACCCGCAGAATCTGAAACGAATGCAGTGCCCTGCACCCGCGCACCATGTTCTGAATCTGGCCTCGCCGGCGACTGGATACAAAACCCGCAAAGAATGACCGAGAAGATGAGCCGCATCGCGACAAACCTGATGGGTCGTGACCTTCTCTGCCAGGGAGTTCTGACTTTCTGCTGCTGCATATTCCTTAGCAAACGGATTTCGTCACACGTCGGGCCAAATTCACGTTCCTGAGACGATCCGCATTCCTTTCGAGGGCTGATCTTGAGCCTGCATTCGAACTGCACCTCGTTCTGGCTAATGCATTCGAGTAGCCAAGAAATGCCACTCGCAGCTGTTCGTTCAAATGCATAAGCGCGAAGGACATAGAAACCCGCGCAATCGAAATAGCTGAAAATCACAATAATGTCGGGTGCGTGGAGTTCGGCAGCTATGACCGAATACGGGCAGGGGAGTCTTCAATGCCTGTTGATGCTAGACGAGCAGTCCTTGCTCTCAATGAGTTAGTGCTCCAAGGTTTGGCATGCGATTTGCCAGTGCAAGCATGGAGAGCGAACACGCTCACCAGAAGCGGAGTGGAAACCAATGACTCCCGCACAATCTCAAAGCGCAGCGGTAGCTGGTGCTCGAATTGGTTCGAACCTCGTGGGGCACTGGACCCTTGAAGTGAATCCTCCAGGGCGAGTTATTCCGGAAGTATCGCAAACCGTGCTGGCCCAAGCGAGTTTCCCGAATTCAGCGGGCGGTCAGCTATTACGTTGCCGGTGGGCCTTGCAATAACACAGTTCGTGGTGGGATATCGTGCGTCCGCGATCCCCTAGAAGAGTAATCTGGCATGATTCAAAAAGAGTTCACTCAAAAGTATCAAGGTCGGACACTCAAATGGGAGCGCCGAGCTGCCGGAGCCTTGACTGTTCAACGGAAGCCTCTTCCCTGCAGGTATTTCGTTTCCGATGGCTTGCCTGTTGACGTATCAGAAATAAAGTCCGTGCATTCCGTCGGCGAACAATTGCTCTTCCGGTTGAATGAGTTACACGCGAAGTCTGGAACGCGGTATGCGCGCAACGATTTCGTCAACTTACCATTGTATTTTCAAAGAATGGAAGCGTTGACGAGCTCCTCTCGTCAACGACCGACGTGCTTCCCTGCTAACCCACCCCCTGCCATGCCCGGGCGATCTCTCCCCCGAATCGTCCGGGTGTGGCCCTCTTTCCATAAGCGCTCACGATCATCCGATCCGAATTGCGATATCACAGGCCGAACGCACGAACCACAAGCAACGCTCCACAACTGCGCCACCGAGAATTGCCCAATTTTCTAGCCCTTGGTGCAGAGTGACCATGCCGCACAAACGCCACTGTCCGAATCCGGACAGCTGAACCCAGGCAAAATGGGCGCCTCCTGACGGATCGTTAGCAATCTCGTCTAATTCTGTCTTTTTATAAGCAGGAAGCCAATTGCGTAATCGTTTAAAGCATTCACTTGCGCTGATTAATGGACCGTCGTGTTTCATGTTCGATAACCCAGCGAACGGTCCTCGGATTGCTCTTTCCAACTGCATGAGTTTCGAGAAGATGAAGGCATTGATGGAAACGATTCGCGGGGCGTCCAAACCGCCCCTCGAACCGGATACCAAACAGCTGTTCAAGCGGGATGCTAGGCCGGATTGGAAGTATTTAGATCATGTGGCAAAGGAACGGATCGCGGCATAGGAGAGAGGTGACGGTCATGCAAATGCCAACCAGATTTCAGTGGTACCAGATTTTACGTAAGCACTATCAATTCCCAGTGTTCCAGGCAGTGCGGGGCGCCTTTTGGCTAGCGGGTAAGCAAATTCATGTTCTGACCGGCTCCATCCGGTAGCCGGGGAATTTGATTAGATAGAGACAATACAGATGACGATCAAGGAGGGTCACCGAATGCAGAGCCAATCCAATGAGTTCCAACGAGGAGCCACGGCACGCTTATTTCTTGCCGTCGTCAATCAGGCCATTGCTGATGTCCTGGAGAATGGGAAAGAAGCAAAAGAAGCCGAGCAGTGGCTGCTCAGCAAAGATTTCGATGCCTTGGACAGGCTCTGCGCGGGTCCTATCAAGCCAATCGAATCGCGATTACAAAAAGCGACTCAGCTAGGCGTGTAATTTCTGGCTCGGGGCAAATCGGACAAACATCTCCCAACACCTGGTGAGCTGCTACCGAACCGGATGTGGGCTCGATTCTTCGGTAGGCATTAACCAGTGTGCGCTCACCGCAGCTCGACGGTACTCGATAGGTTCTACCTAGGGGCATCTTCCCGATGTCCAAGTACTCTCCGGGTTTCTCTCATTAGGCACCAAACTCGCCTTGTATATCTTTCATGGTGTTAATCCCGTACCATGGCAATCTCCCGCCGGTCAGCGATTTCCGCAGAAGTTCCCTATTCCACTCGTCGCGCGCGACGTCACGTTTTGGGTTGGCAGCCCTGCTCGGCTTCCAGACCGAAAGAGTGAGATTCAATCCTTAAGTAGCGTGCGCCTGTTCCCCAAACAGACGTCTCACACCACCCAGCATTGTGCACCTCGTGAACCGATGCAGTGTCGATGAACAACCGTTGTAGGGTTGCCCGAAAGCGGGAGTGTGCCGACACTCCCGTATAAGAGATCAGCGTGCTCCTTCTGCTCTCTGGAGGTCGAAATGAAGTACGAATTCAATAGCCATGCAACTGCCGCATGCACCCCACCGTTTCCCGTAAGAACCGACGTGCACTGGGAAAGGGCAAATCTTCAAGTTTGGAATGCACGAGACGGCGCCCCAGAGCAGCAAGAACTGGTCTATGAAGTGAGTTGGATCAACGAACTGGGCACTTGGCGTCATTTCCTAACATCACGACGCAAAGTGAACTGATTCCACTTCGCGCGTCTTATTTGGCACTAGGTTTCAGACAATTCCAGTAATGCGCAGTGCTGCCATGACCAAAGCCGCTGCATCCGAGTGATCTTGACACTTATGGAGGTTTAAGTACGTGGATTACAGACAGACTAGCGGCCTGCTAAGTTAATGTTAGCGTTGCGCCTGCGTAAGCCCACCTTTTTTTTGCCGGTTATAATGGCAATGTGTCTAATGCTAATCAGGCGGGCCGAAGGAGCGAAATAAAACGAAGCAAAGAACAAGCCCCGCCAAGGCGGTTCGATGATTTTGCGTCAAGCGTGTTATCCGGCCTTTGCTTGAGGTCGAGGATTTTTACGGGCATTTCCGCGACAGACAGAGATTGTTTGCACGCGATCAACGGCTCCCTCGGATGTCCGTCGACCGCGTGCGCGACTACAGCAGTTCCAGGGGCACTCCTGCATTCAACAGATTCAGTGGTGTTCCATTCTTTCTATTTCCGCCCCGGAGGGAAATCCTTCAACAGTTTTTGCGCTCCCTTGTTGAGCTTTTCCTGGTTTTTTTCGGGCTTCTTGCTGGGCTCGAGCGTATGTTGGGCAGCACCAATCCAAATCAGTTTCTTTCCAACAGGATCATACATACCGAGGACGAAGGTCCCCACGTTTATTGTTGACGTGGTTGCGGTAAACGAATTGAGCCCGCCGCCCCAGGGACCCCAGCCACCCCAACCGCCCCAGCCATCCGCGAAGCCATTCATCTGCCTCTCCCGATCGATAGCGAGCTGATAACCAAGGAGCAAATCGGCTTTACCTCCGTCAACCACTTTGGTCAAGCCCCTGGCCGACATTTGCGAATCGACCGCTTGTTTGACCTGAGCGTCCAGGATTTCATCGGGCTGACCGCCTACTCGAGGAACACCCTTCACCTCGTCGACCCATGCATAGGTGTGATATTTCGCAAAATCCGTTCCCGGCAGATAGTTAGTTCTGACATCCTGCCCATATGTCACGCAACACGCAACAAGCGCCAGTACCCATGCGGTCCCCAATTTTGCCATCCAGTTTCTAAAATCCTGCTGCATAAATCTAATCTTCTCCTTTTTCTGTTTGCGTCAAAGACTTCCTGATGCCCAGGGGGTGACGAGCATCCTGAAACCTGGATCTCATCGCAATTCCTCTCTGTGATCAGCAACTCTCGACGAAGATGCATTTGTGTGGCCAATGAATCCTTTTATCGAAGTCTCCAGCAATGTGCTTATGTCCGGAGAGCATAGAGAAAGCGGAACTCCTTTTTGTACCGGAAAGGTCGTATGCACAACCGGCGTGCTGTCCTCATGTGGTCACCCCGCAGAAATGCCTGGGAATGGACGTTCCGGGAAACCCTGAGGAGCGGCGTCACTTTATCAGTTCATCCAGGATGGGCCTTGTCCGGGCCCTTAAATGTCCTTGTTCCCGTGTTAACAGCTACTGGCCCTGTCCCCCCTGCCGTTCTTGCGGGAAGCGACCGAGGTAGGCCTCTTCAGTACTCTACCCCGTGCAAGGCGAAGATGGAGGCGCTCACAAACGTCAAGTGTGTAGGACGTTTGCGCAACGAATTCCGCTCCAAACTCTCCCAAGAAGGAGAGAACCTCTTCCCCCACGGAGTCAATAAACGTGATTTCTGTAAGATCGACCACCAATCTGATTCCGTCTTCGCAGTGCCTCACAAGCGTACGGGTGTGCTCTGCTTCATCGATGGTCAACCTCCCTTCAAGCTTTAGGAACAGGGTGTCCGGTAAGCCTTGTATTTCGACGCGGAGCATCGCACCTCCAGAAGTTATTCACACAGTCAGCACACCGGCTGTTGAGATTCCTCGTCGGATATTGCAGCTGTTATGCCAAGTACCGGGTCGCGGAAGTTGTTGAAATCAAAAATGAGTATTGAGCGACCTTTGGGATCTTTGGTGCCGGTGGGATGGGCAGTGCCGGAATGCGGGCAGGCATCCGTTGCTATGGAAAGGCCGCGCCAGAACTGGACCTTTCCATTTCGACCAAGCTGTGGGGTGGCCTCAGAATTGGAATCCCGAGTTCGGCTTTTTATTCTGAATAATCGATCCGAGTGATGTTCAGCTTGCGCATCTTGTTTTGCAGGGTGGTTCGCTTTAGTCCAAGGCGCTCCGCGGCCCCACCTCTACCAGATACTCTTCCCGATGCGGCTCGCAAAGCATCGAGGATAACCTGCCTTTCGGCTTGTGCGAAACTTGGTGAGGTCGAGGCTGCGGACCGGACAGCGGATTTCCTCAACTCTGCACGTGGGACATTCAACTCATCCCCTTGTGTGAAAATCACGCAGCGCTCGATAAAGTTTTCAAGCTCCCGAATGTTGCCCGGCCAATCGTGATTCACCATCGCCTCCATGGCTTGCTTCGGGACGGACTTAACGCGCCTTTGCATTTGGCGGGAAAATCGCAAAACAAAGTAGTGAACCAGCAGTGGAATATCTTCACGGCGTTCACGAAGCGGAGGGATCTCGATCGGACAAACATTCAATCTATAAAACAGGTCTTCCCGAAACTGGTTGTTGCGGATCATCCCCGGCAGGTCGCGGTGCGTTGCAGCAATCAACCGAACGTCAACGTGGATGGTCCTCGCACTCCCCAAACGTTCGAATTCGTGTTCCTGCAGTGCGCGTAAGAGCTTTGGTTGCAGGTCAAGGCTGATATCGCCAATTTCATCCAGAAAGAGAGTGCCGTGATCGGCCAATTCGAAACGCCCTCGTTTCTGCATGAGGGCTCCGGTGAACGCACCCTTTTCATGCCCGAACAGCTCACTTTCCACCAGCCCGGAAGGGATGGCGGCACAGTTCAGTCGAACAAACGTGCGGTCCCGGCGCGGGCTGAGATTGTGGATCGCCCGGGCGAGCAACTCTTTACCAGTGCCAGTCTCACCGTGCAGGAGCACCGTCGATCCAGTGGGGGCCACAATCGCAATCTCGTCCAACACCCTACGAAGGGCGGAACTCTTTCCGACAATTTCCTCGAAGTTGTACTCCGAGCGGATTTCCGACTCCAGATACAAACGCTCTTCAGCGAGACGGTCTCTGGCTTCTGCGACGCTTCCATAGGCAATTGCGTTCGCCACCGCGAGGGCGATTTGAGTACTGATTTGTGACAAAAGATCGAGGTCTTCCTGTCTGAAGTTATTCGGCTGCCGACTGCCCATCGTTATCAAACCCAGCGGGCCGCTTGCCGTAATCATTGGGGCAATCGCCATTGAGGAGATTGATTCGGCTTTTAACTTTTCGACGATTCGCGCGGGAAGCATCTCCATCTCTTGTGACTTTAATATTTCAGGGGCATGAGCACGCAGTTTATCGAGATAGAGGCCACCCATTTCCACTCTATCAATAGGCGGGGTCAACGAATCCTCCCTGCTTTCGGGAAAATCGAATAGGGCGCATTCGAGCTGATTCGAGTCTCTCTTGATTAGCCAGAAACCGGTGAATTCATTCCTAAAATAGCTGCGTATGGATATCGCAGCCGCGCGGAACAATTCTTTGAGATCCAATTTGGAAACGATGTGGTTGTTGATCTCTAGCAACAACCTCAGCCGATCCCGCTCTCTGACGACCTGTCGTTGGTAGACTTCTGCGTTGTCCCTCGCTACCGCACACTCGAGCGCGACCGCAACATGCGACGCCAGAGACCACAGAAGCTCGAGATCTTCCGGAATAAATTCCTGCCCGCGATCTTTTGTTGCCACAAGAATTCCATACCGTTGCTGCGAGGTCGACACTGGAAACACATAGCTGGATCGGCCGGCAGACTGGGCTGCAAATGGAGCAAGTGTGCGATGTTTTAGAATTTCTTCCGACACGTCTGGAAGGAAAACTGGTTTTTGCTCCTCAAGTGCTTGTGCCACCGCACCAATCCGCGAAATGGAGGAGCCAATTTTGATTGCGGGTGCGTCCGCTTCCTGATCGAACTCAAGAAGATGCAGACTTTCTCCGTTACCACTTAAGACGTAGAGATGAGCTCCATGCAGGCGGCAGCTACTGGCGAGAACAGTGCGAAAGCTCCGCACAACGGCCTTTACTGTAGGTTGCTCGACCATCGCCCTGGATACATCGAGCAAAGCTTGATAGCGACTGTCCGTTGGTGCCGCCGCTGTATCTTTCTCCATTATGCGCATGAGACTATCACCGCCAGAACTGATCTACCAGATCGAGCCCTCTCGCGTTATCCCGAGCTCCGGCACACTAGGCCAGAGCCGCCTTCTGCGCTCGCGATTTCATTTCCGGCAGCGCAATTCCAAAGCCGGCAGCAACCTCGGCGGGACTGCTAAGATTTGTGGTTACAGGCAGTCCAAGCTTCCGCCATGCTTTGAGCCCTCCTTGCAGAACCCAAACATTCGAGATCCCCTTATGGCGCAACGCTAGAGCCGTGCGAGCACTGGTAAGTTGATTCTGCGAGGAACAGTACAGCACAATCTGCACATCCGGAGGTACGCGGACCTTGCCTGAACTGCGCAGTGCGGTCGGAGAGATGCGCGCCGCCCCGGGAATTCCGGCAATCGCTTTCGCGTTTTCCTGCCCTTCCACGTTCAGCAGGTCCAGTACGGCGATCTTCGCACCGGCAATTTGCTTTTTCTGCAGGGCCATCGGGCTGATGGTTCGAAGGCGAAGCGCGCGAATCGTACGGAGCAATTCCCAAGTTCTAAACAGCAGGTAACAGATAACGCCTGCCACCACCATTCCGAGGATTCTGCCGATGCGAGAGAGGCTAAGCGCTACGACATCCAGATGGTCGGCAAATAGATAGCCCACAAGACAATACCCTGCGGACCATAAGAAAGCGCCAGTAGTGTCAAAAATAAGGAACGGCAGCGTTTCACCCTTCAGCGTTCCCGCCAACGGGGGCATGAGAACATCTAGACCCGGAACGAATTTTGCAAAAATTAGCGTAGTCATGCCGCGCCGCGCGAAAAACTTACGCGCTTTTACTGCATTGTATTGCCCGTCCATGCTGAAACCGCATAGACCGCGAACGATCCGATACCCACATCGTCGACCTAATGCAAACCATGCTGAGTCCGCCAGCACGCAACCAACCACACCCAACAGAATGACACCCTCAAGATTCAAGCTTCCAGCCTTGGCAAGGGCGCCAGCTGTAATCAGAAACAGGATCGACGGAATCGGCAGGCAGAGCTGGTTAGCAAACACCGCGAGGAAGATCATCGGATAGGTGATTGCGGGGATGTGATGGATCGTCATGATCGCCCTTTACGTTTCTGCCCCCTATTACTTAGAACAGCTGGGGTCTTCAGTGTGGCCCTGAGATGGCCAGGAAGCCCCCGCCACGAAGAAACCAAGTTCACCGAAACTGCAAACGGAACTGAGAACACCCTTTCCTATCTCGGGGGTTGCACAACGATCGCCAAAATCCCGAACTGGTTTCCGCACTCCTAAATCGTTGATTTCAGACATGCGCCGAAAAGTTAAGCTCGTCCGGCGCCCGGACCGCGGTCACGAGCTGCCCGTATTCGGTCAGCGGCCTTCCTGTAACCTCGTGATTGTCAATTACTTCAAGTTGGCATTACGTTTGCAGTTTTCTGTGGGTGTGGTGGTCCACATATTTCGGGGCGCTGAGACCTCAGCGCTGGAGCCAGCACACTTCGGGCAGAAATGACCCGTGAGCAAAGGAATATGCGATATGTGTTGGAACGCAATTCGAGTCCCGGTGATGCTGGTGTCGCTGCTCCTCGCACCCCTGCTGGTCCTGCTGGCCCAAGAGACTACCTCATTGCTAATTGAAGGGCCGAAGGGAAACGCAAAACTGATTCAAGTGGATGGCAAAACCTACGTTGATGTGGAGGGACTGGCGCGGATCACAGGTGGGTCGCTGCGCTTTGTCGGCAACGAAATTGTTCTGACATTACCCTCAGGAGGCGAAATATCAACAAAGGCAGACCTGCCGGCTCAGCAGCCACCGATGGGACTGTCCAAGCCATTCCTCACGTCTGGGATTGAGACCATGAGGGAGATTCTTGAATGGCATGCCGCCTTGAAGAACGGCATCGAGCGCGGGTATCCGTTGTCCGACACATGGTTTGGGAACTACAGAAGGCAAGTTCAAGCGAACTTAAAGCAGACCGAAGCAGCAGCGAGCACGGACCTGGATCTCAAGGCATTTCCGTTACTGGCCAACGAGTTCAATACCATGAACGAATTAACGGACAAGTATCTCAAGATCGCTGGGAGTAGAGAGTATTATTCACCGTACTCTCTGAATACCGACCCTCTGGATCAGAAATTGTTGAGATGCTGGCAGTCGCTCACTTCCATGGCGTCTTCTAATCAGTTTGTGGACGACGGAGCCTGCCAGTAGGCAAGCGACGCGATCAGAAGGTCTGCTCAATTGGCTCTAACCAGCCGGCAGACTTAGAAAAGATGAGGGAGATGTGGCATGCCATCTGGATTAGCGGGCCAGCGCGAAGAGCGAGCTGCGAACTATCCTTCCTGGACGGGAATTCCCGCCGAGGAAATTCTCGTTGCCGCGGCGAAGTGTGGCGAGAACCAGGCGTTCGGAGTTCTCGCCGAGCGGCACCATCAAAAAATCTACAGTCTTGTGCTGCGCTACGTGCGAGTCCGCGAAGATGCCGAAGACATCGTCCAGCAGACTTTTCAAAGAGCGTATATCGGCCTGCACCGATTCGAAGGGAAGTCGTCCTTTTCCACCTGGCTGACAAGTATTGCCATCAATGAGGCTTTAATGCTGCTGCGCCGGAACCGGGGGCGACACGAAGTAGCAATCGACGAATCGAGCAATCCGGAAGGAATTCCACGCTGCTTGTCGATCTGCCATTCAGGCATCGGCCCCGAGGCTAGCTATCTGCAGGTAGAGGCAGCGGAAATTTTGTCTGCCGCGATGAACCGGTTGACACCTCGCGTCCGGAAAGCCATAGAGTTGCGGGACCTTAGGGGATTGTCCACTCGAGAGACAGCTCGCCATATGGGTCTATCGATCGCGGCGGTTAAAGCGCGGGTATTCCACGGCAGGAAGAAACTCCGTGAGATTATTGGAAAGCTCCAGGTCACCCGTGAAGCCGTATTTAATGATTGAGTTAGCTTCGGCGGATTTCTTTTCCAAGGAGCTTAGCTCCAACTAGAACGTCCGACATTGTACAACCATGCATTCGCGTTGCTTGGCCCACCCTGGCCCTGGATCGCTTTAGCTCAATCCATCGAGGTCGATTTGCAGTGCTTCTCCTGGCCGGCCATCTACCTGCAGCGTCGGTGGCATAAACACAGCAAAAAACAAACTGCATGGTTGACTGGCGATGGACAGCTGCGGTGGGCACTGCCCGCATAAGGGCAGCAAGAATTCCTGAGGCTATTTGTTCTCATTGTGGCATCAACCACTTGCAGTCAGGACCATATGGCCCCTCATCTGCAATCACCGTTATCCGTGTGAAGCACGGATATGGATACCAACGACCTCAGGTGTGGGCAACCTCCATATCTGATGTGGTGAACTCTATGTATCTCGAGTGTGAGGAGCAAGGCGAATTCGCAGATACGCAGGACTGACGACTAACGTCACGGCGACTCGCGCATAGCGTCGCGCGTGAGGCCACCGAGCATCTCGACCAACAGGTCGTCAAACGGACTTTGTGAGGCCTCGCCGCACGGGCGGCCTCAAGAAACGGAGATATAAGGTGAAGTTCAATTATTTTTTGCGGCTCTTTGTCAAACCGGCGCTTGCACCTCCATCAGTGCTTGTGATTTTGGCTGTCGCCACATTGGCCGGTGTTGCCGGATGCAAAAAGGCGCCATTCAAACTGCCGGATACGGAGGTGCTCGTTGCGCCCCCCGTTCAGCAAGACGTGGCTGTTCACAACGAGTGGGTGGCGACTCTCGACGGCTATGTCAACGCGGAGATTCGGCCCCATGTTTCCGGCTATATCATCAGCCAAAACTACAAAGAAGGTGACGTAGTCCGCAAGGGCCAGGTTCTGTTCGAAATCGATCCGCGTCCATTCCAGGCCACTCTGGACGGAGCCATGGGGGAGCTTGCTCAGGCGAAAGCGCAGCTCGGCAAAAGCGCAATCGACGTGGAGCGCGACACGCCGCTGGCAGCACAAAAGGCCGTTCCAAAAGAAAAGTTGGATAACGAGATCCAGGCCAAGCTTGCGGCTGAGGCCTCGGTAAAATCGGCCGAGGCCGCCGTGGAACACGCACAACTTGACCTTGGGTGGACGAAAGTCACTTCTTTGGTGGATGGCATTGCGGGAATTGCCGAAGTCCAGATGGGCAATCTGGTAGGACCGACCGTCCGCCTCACCAGCGTTTCGGAAGTCAACCCGATCAAGGTGTACTTCTCGGTAAGCGAACAGGAGTATTTGAGGGCGAAGCACGTTAGTTCAACGGGCCAGCCAATGCAGCTATTCGATAATCCACCCGAACTTATCCTCGCCGATGGCACCGTCTATCCGCACAAGGGCAGGATTCTCATTACGGACCGGCAGGTCGACGCCAGCACGGGCACTATTCGCATGGTGGCCGCGTTTCCCAACCCCGGCAACATCCTGCGCCCGGGCGAATACGGGCGTGTGCGCATACAGACCAGTGCCCAAAAAAATGCACTGCTGGTGCCACAGAGTGCAGTCAAGGAAATACAGGGCGGATATCAGGTTGCAATTGTGGGCGCGGACAAAAAAGCGATCATTCGTCCCGTCAAGGCGGGCGAGAAGGTGGGGACGATGTGGGTGATCAACGAAGGATTAAAGGCGGATGACCAGGTCATCGTGGAAGGGATTGAGAAGGTCAAGGACGGCACCACGGTCGTTCCCAAAACCGAACAAATTCAGGCGGAGGCACGGTAAACCATGTCCCGATTTTTCATTAATCGTCCGATCGTGGCCATCGTCATCTCGATTCTGATGGTGATCGTTGGCGGCATTACGATCTTGACCCTTCCAGTCGCGCAGTTTCCGGACATTGCCCCGCCTGAAATACGCGTTGCGGCTATCTACCCGGGCGCCGATGCTGAGACCTTGGAGCGGGCCGTGGTTACGCCGATCGAGCAGCAGATCAACGGCGTGGACAACATGGACTACATGTACTCGATGAGTTCGACAAACGACTCGGGTTCAGAGGTAATGGTCGATTTCGATCTAAAAACCGACCCAAACACGGATCTTCTTCTCACGCAATCCCGCCAGCAGCTCGCCAATGGCCAGATCCCCCCAGAGGTCAACCAGATCGGTATTGACGTGAAGAAGTCCCTTACCGCCCCAATGATGTTGATCGCCTTGTACTCACCAAAAGGGACTCACGATGCAAACTTCCTGGCGAATTACGCCCACATTAATTTAAAAGATCCGATTGCACGTGCTTATGGTGTCGGCAACACGCAGATCTACGGCCTTGGCGAGTACGCCATGCGGCTGTGGGTAAAACCTGACCGGTTGGCTAAATTGGGTATTACCGTTACCGACGTCGTGAATGCGGTGAAAGCTCAAAACACGGTGAACCCGGCGGGGCAGGTGGGAGGCGAACCGACCGTTGCAGGCCAGCCATTCACTTATGCGGTACTCGCGCAAGGCCGGCTTAAAACCCCCGAACAGTTCGGCGACATTGTCGTCCGCGAGAGCCCCGATGGCGGCGTTGTGCGCGTCAAGGATATTGCCCGGGTCGAATTGGGCTCGAAGGATTACAGCTGGCTTACGCGTTTCAATGGGAAAGTAGCCGCTGTCATCGGTATCTATCAATTACCCGGTTCCAATGCCGTGCAAGCAGCCAAAGGCGTCCGAGAACTCATGGCCAAAATGAGCCAGAGCTTCCCGGCGGACGTACAGTACGCCGTTACGTTGGACACAACCGATGCGGTAAGAGCCGGAATGCACGAGATCGTCGAGACTTTGGCGATTGCCTTCGTGCTGGTGATCCTCGTCGTCTACCTATTCTTGCAAGACTGGCGTTCCACCCTGATTCCGATGATCGCAGTGCCGGTGTCGCTGGTGGGGACATTCGTTGTCTTCCCGTTCTTCGGGTTTTCCGTCAATACTTTATCGCTATTCGGGCTAGTCCTGGCCATCGGTCTGGTGGTGGACGATGCCATCGTTGTTGTCGAAGGCATACAAAGACATATCGAAGAAGGGTTAGCTCCGAAGGATGCGGCTCGCAAGGCCATGGATGAGCTGACCGGGCCCGTCATTGGCATCGCACTCGTCCTCTCTGCGGTATTCGTGCCAACGGTATTCATCCCGGGAATCACCGGCCGACTTTATCAGCAATTTGCGTTGACCATCGCGATCTCGGTGGTGTTTTCCGCGTTCAACGCCCTGACGTTGAGCCCGGCGCTAGGCGGAATGTTGCTGCGCTCCAAGACGGAGACGCATGGGCTGCTTGCGCGGTTTTTTGCCTGGTTCAATCGTGCGTTTGCAAGCGGCACGAACTTCTACGTGCGGATGTCTGGAGGATTAATTCGCAAGAGCCTCGTAGCCATAGTGGCACTCGCGGCTTTTGCGGGTCTCGGTGTCTCCTTTGGGAAGTCCCTGCCCTCCAGCTTCTTGCCCGACGAAGACCAGGGCTACCTGTACATCCAAATGCAACTGCCGGAAGCCTCCTCCATTCAGACCACTGCCGAAGCAGCCCGAACGGTAGAGGCCCTTCTGAAGGACACTCCTGGGGTTCAAAACTGCACCACGGTCACGGGATTTAGTCTCCTCAGCTTGACCCGGTACAGCTACAGCACATTCTTCTGGGTGACTCTGCAACCCTGGGATTCCCGCAAGCAATTGGAGGAACAATACCAGGTAATCAAGGCGAAATTGAATCTGAAGCTTATTACGCTTCCGCAGGGAACCGTCTTCGCTTTTTCTCCACCAGCAATTTCGGGTGTAGGCACCTCGGGTGGATTTCAGTTTGTACTGGAAGACCGCTCTGGAAAAGAATCGGAATTCCTGACAAGCAATCTAAAAACTTTCCTGGAGGCCGCTCGGAAACGCCCCGAGATCGGCATGATCACCACCACCTATATACCCAGCACGCCGCAAAGATTTGTGTCTGTGGACAAGGAGAAGACGCTGAAACAGGGCGTCAATCTTAGCGACGTCTATTCGACGCTGCAAGCATTCATGGGCGGCCAATTCGTCAACTACTTCAACCAGTTTGGCCGCGCCTGGCAGGTGTACGTCGAGGCGGAAGCGCCCTACCGCTCCAATTTGAACAATATCGGCCAATTTTATGTACGCAACAATCGCGGAGAAATGGTGCCGCTCTCTGCCCTGACGCGATTTGAATCGCGTTACGGCCCGGAATTCAAGCTTCGGTTCAACGAATATTCGGCCGCACAGATTATTGGCAGCGCCGCGCCGGGCTACAGTTCGGAGCAGGCGACAGCAGCGCTGGAAGAAGTCTTCCACCAAACCATGCCTAGCGAAATGGGCTTCGATTACATGGGCATGTCTCGGCAGGAGCAAAAGGCGCGCGAAGGCGTTCCCTCATGGGTCATCTTTGCGATGTCTTTCTTGTTCGTCTTCCTGATTCTCGCCGCACTCTATGAAAGCTGGTCGCTACCGTTTGGCGTGCTGTTGAGCACACCCGTCGCTGTGTTCGGCGCTTTCGGCGCCCTGTGGCTACGCCGCACGATCCTCGGCCTGATTTTCCCGGCGTTCATGGTGCAGATCGACAACGACGTGTATTCGCAGATCGGGCTGGTGATGCTGATCGGTCTGGCGGCCAAAAACGCCATCCTGATCGTGGAATTTGCCAAGGACCAATATGAAAAGGGCATGCCATTGGTTGACGCGGCGCTGGAAGGAGCGAAGTTGAGGCTACGCCCAATCCTGATGACTTCCTTCGCATTCATTCTCGGGTGTATGCCCCTGTTCATCGCAACTGGCGCGGGTTCGGTGGCCCGTCAGATCATGGGCACCGCCGTCATAGGCGGGATGCTGGCTTCGACCTGCCTCGCCATCTTCATCATTCCCGCGTTGTACGTAATCGTGGAGCGGATCTCGAGTATGCGAAAACACACCGTCCCCACTCATGCAAACGTCTCCGAACCGCATCCCGTGGAGGCCGACTAACATGAACAAGCCAATTGTCCTCCTTATCCTGACTAGCTTCGCCTGCGGGTGCACGGTCGGACCTGATTACAAGCGGCCGAAAGCTGACGTCCCTGGCGCATTTCGGGGAGCAGCACAGGAAATGGCGCCGTCTCAACAAGGTTTATCGCAGCAAACGCCGCAACCGGTTGGGAGTGTTCCTTCACAAAGCATGAAGGCTCTCAATGATCCACAAGCGCAAGCGTCTTCCGTCTCTGAACAATCCTTCGGAGACCAAAAATGGTGGGAAGTTTTCCAGGATCCCCAACTCCAGGAACTCATTCGCACATCCTTGAAGCAGAACTATGACGTCCGCATTGCGGCAGCCAGAATCGTGGAAGCACAAGCGCAGGTTGGCATTACGCGGGCAGACCAATTGCCGACCATCGACGCGGGCGCCGGCGCCAACAATGTCCGCATTCCGCGCAACAAGTTCTTCACGGAAACCGAGACGAGCGCAAATCAGGTGGGCGCCACTTTCGCGTGGAACCTGGACTTCTGGGGAAAATACCGGCGAGCCAGCGAGGCTGCGCGAGCCAATCTTCTTGCCACCGAATGGGGACGCCGCGCCGTCATCAACACGCTGGTGAGTGATATTGCCGCCGCCTACTTCCAACTCCGTGCCGATGATCTCCAGCTCGAGATCTCGCGCCGCACTTTGGCTACCCGCCAGGAATCGTTGCAGCTTACCAAAACGCGAGCGGATGGCGGCGCCGCCACCATGATGGATGTGAGGCAGGCAGAACAACTGGTAGCCGTCGCCGCGGAAACAATTCCCGACCTCGAGCGGCAAGTCCAGCAAGAAGAAAACCTTATCAGCACGCTAGTCGGCAATAACCCCGGTCCGATTGCACGTGGAACGAAGCTCACCGAGCAGCCACATTTGCCTGAGGTTCCCCCAGGAATTCCCTCCCGTCTGCTCGAACGCCGGCCTGATATCCGAGAGGCAGAGGCTGAGTTGATTGCTGCGAATGCCCAGATTGGTGTAGCGAGGGCTGCGTACTTTCCGGATATTGCGTTGACCGCGAATGCCGGGTTTCTAAGCTCGGCGCTCTCCAGCCTTTTCACCGGCCCGGCTGGTTTTTGGAGTTTCGGGGGTGGGCTGACGCAACCCATTTTCGAAGGCGGCCGGATCCGCTCCAATGTGCGATTGAGCGAGGCCCGCAAGCAGGAGATGGTGCTGACGTATCAAAAAACGATTCAGCAAGCATTCCGCGGCGTTTCAGATTCGCTCGTGGGGTACCAGAAAAGTCACGAATATCGACAGCATCAACAGGAATTGGTGCTTGCCGCCCAAGATGCAGCACGGCTCTCCGAGTTGCGCTACCGCGGCGGGGCCACCGACTACCTGGAGGTGCTGACCAATGAGACGAATGCCTTCAACGCCGAACTGGGTCTAACTCAGGCTCAATTACACGAACTTCTAAACCTGGTGGATCTATATAGGAATCTCGGTGGAGGCTGGGAACTGTAAAGAGGCTGATCAGAATGATGGTTTTCAATCAATTTGGCGCAGCTGTTTTTCTGGTCACTCTAACGCTCTGCTTGCAGGTTGCCGGGGTAACCGGCCTCATCGAATGGCTAAAAGGAGTTCTGGTCAGAGACATCGACAAGCATGGCCCATGTTATTCGGCCAAACTAGTTATCCCAGCCACTCTGGCAATCGTATTTCTACAAGGGTTGGTGATTCTTTTGTGGGCTAGTTTCTACAGGTCGCGTTGCTTCTCGTCATGGGAACTCGCATTTTACTTCTCAGCAAGCAGCTACTCCACTGTGGGATACGGAGATGTGGTGCTTCCCCCCAACTGGCGGCTCCTGGGACCCCTGGAGAGCGTCACCGGCGTGTTGATGTGTGGAATTTCGGTCAGCGTTCTGTTTGCGCTTGTGAGCCGGCTGCTTGATCGCGACATCCGAGTCTTCCAGACGCAAAATCAAGTTGAAGCTCCTTGGGCAGCACCCGGCCCGGTGTCAGAGAATTGAGTAAACAAAGCCATGCTTAATACAAACGTCAGGACTCCAAATTGGCTTCGCGAGATGGAGGCCATCCTCGAAGAATTAAATGAGGGAGTGGTGATTGTGGATGACAAGCTTCGCGTGATCTTCGCGAACGAAGCGTTGATTCGCATGGGCCAGTATGACCGGGGAGAAATAGAAGGTTGTACACCGGATGCGCTTTTTCCGTCCGAGGATCTTCCCGTCATCCAAGGGCTGCACGAATCGGACCACCAATATGGCCGCAGTCGCAATGAATTTTACCTTCCACGGAAGGACGGCGTGAAAATCCCGGCAATCTTCAGTGGACGAGTCATTCAGGGGCCTGACCGACAGGATTACGTGTTAGTGACGATCACCGATATCAGCGCGCAGAAACGAATTGAGAAGCAGCTCCGCGCATCCAACACACTCCTGGAAGAGCGCCAGATGGAAATTCAGGCTGATCTCTCGCTGGCTGCGTCCGTTCAAAAATCGCTTGTACCACAAAACCTGACCTGGAACGATGTTTCCATTGAGACTTACTACAGTCCCGCGCATACCATTGGTGGTGACTTCGGGGTGGTTTCGCCCGATGGCGAAGGCAGACTTCACATACTGATGTGCGATGTATCGGGTCACGGTATTGGGTCGGCGCTGATGGCCAATCGCATTTATTCCGAAACACTCCATCAACTAGAACGCAAAATCGGGCCAGGCTCGATGCTGCGACACCTCCACGATTTCGTCCGTGATCGCCTTGCGATTGACGGGTTCTACTTCACCATGGCGGCTGTTCGTTTGAGTCACAATGGGCGCCACGCAAGCTTTACGGCTGCAGGCCATCCGCCGGCGATGCTTGTGTCAAAAGGCTGCGTCCGCTTACTAGAGTCACAAAACGGCATTCTTGGCTGCCTCTCGGAAACCGCTCCAACGGAGGGCGCAGAAGAGCTTGAGCTTGCCTCTGGCGACCGCTTGATTCTCTACACGGACGGGCTTACCGAGGTCTTTAACGACCAAGACGAGATGTTCGGTGTGGAAGGTCTGGAGACCTTGGTTCGCCTATCGGCCAAGCTGCCGCTTCCGGAAATGCGGCAGGCAATTATTGATGGCGTAACAGAGTGGGGGCATGGCGCTCTGACAGACGATGTATCCTTGGTCATCGTCGAAGTTCACTAGCCGAGGGAACGCGATACCAAATGACGCGTTGTCATCTTTTAAATCCTCTTGATTGACCCTTGGGCAGCCCCGTTCAAGACATCTGGTCGAATGAATTGCTGTGCATCGACCGCTGCCTCACCAGAGTATTCTCCTTTGAAATCGCTCTGTGATTCATGCAGTTCTCTGCCCCTGGGTGCTCCATGACCCGGCGCTATTCTTAGTCTTGCGCCCACAGTGAGGCACTGTCCATAAATGGACATGACAAACCGAGGGACGACATCTGTCCCGTCCAGTATGCGTCTCGTTGCGCGCCAAGAAGCTGAAATTTCTTTGATCTCTAAACCGCTTGTGCTGACTGAAAAAGCGCGCTCATCCAGAACCATAAGTTCTGAATATTGTTCGAGCTGCCGAATATCAGTCAGAAGCAGTTGCGCGAGCCTGCCAGTGCGAGCAGCTCTGGCCTGACGCTGCAGCCGGGTCCCCGAGGCCAACGTCAAAGTATGGAACGTTGCATGCTAAAGAGAATGCAGAAGCAGAAGCGGCCCGGTTCCTGCGGGAACCATGGGAATGAGATCGCCGGAGGAAAGAAATGAGTGTAAGGGGTTCCGTTAAAATCTTTGGGCTGGTCATGCTTCTCTTATCTTGGTGCACCGCCGCTTCATTTGGGCAGAACAACGGTGATCCGACCGATTCGACAGTCACGTTTAGCATGCGCGCCAGGCATCTTATGGGGTTCGAAGGTGCCAGGACAAATTCGACAGGGACGTTGTCCATTCTAGGCCGCGAACTGCGGTTTCAACGGGGAGGCGAGCCAGCCGCACAAGTAGTGATAACTTCTGTGCAGGGTGTCTTTCTTGGAGACGAAAGCAAGCAGCTCGGCGGGCTTCCGCTGACTTTGGGAAAAGCGGCAGTTCCGTTCGGCGGAGGCCGAGTCGTCAGCCTTTTCACCCACAAGAAGTACGACACCCTCACTTTGGAATACATTGCAAGCGATGGGGGAATTCACGGAGCCATCTTCGAGCTCAGCAAAGGGCAAGGGAAACTCCTCAGGGACCAACTGGTGGCCTTGGGTGCGCACGCCAACCACAACGACCAGATCAAACAAAACAACAAGGAGCTTCCCGGTGAAGGCAACTAATCGCGTCTGGGCTCTTGTACTCGTGGCGGGAATTATGGCGACGATAGTCGCAGATCCGCTTCCACTGTCTGCCAAAACCAAAACGAAAGAACCCACAGTTGCGGGCACACACACGAAGTCCACGCAATGGAGTGTACAGGTCATGCTAGTCGATCCCGGCAACGTGAATCTGTCAGCTTCGTTCCAGATTGCGATCTATGAGAGCTTGTTGGACGAGCTAAGCAAGACAAAGAAATTCAAGCGGGTGCTCCGTGACGCAGAGTCCGTCCCGAGCGAGGATTCCCATCTGCTAATTCTGAAGACGACGGTTGAGAAGTATACGGCAGGTAGTGAGACGCAACGCGCAGTAACCACCGTGACTGGGGCGACAAAAATAACCGTTAAGAGTCAACTATGCACACGCGACGGAAGCGTGCTGTTCGAGCGAACCGTTGATGGCAAAGTGCTTTTTATGGGAAGCAATTTGCGAGCTACACGTAATCTCGCTCGCAATCTGGCAAAGACAATCAAGGAAACGCCTTTGTCGGAGCCCTCGATAGAAACCGTGGCACAGAGTGGCAAAGCGTAAACCAGTAGGCGAATAAATGCACGACGTGCGCAGTTGATCTCGAGTGCAAAAACGTCAGTGAATACCCGCGCTTTTAAGATGGAAAAGAGGGATATCATGAACAAAGCTATTTTACTGGGGCTGGTGCTGGCGGGCATGCTTGTGAGCAGTAATTCGAGGGTCCTTGCGCAGACTGTACCCTCGACGGGTCTCGCTGTAACCAACGGCGAAAATTCCCTGGACCAGCAGATGGCACTGATGCACAGACAGGTAGATTCGATGAAGAGGCAGATCCTGGCTGCAAACCTAAGACTCACGGACACCGAAGCTATCGACTTTTGGCCAGTGTACGACCAATATTCTGCGGAACTCAAGAGAATTACGGACACAAAAAACGCGCTGATCAAAGAGTATGTCGAGGATTATGGATCATTAACCGACGAGCAGGCCGACAGTCTCATTCTTCGGTGGCTCGATTCAGATATCGCTGCTTTCGAGCTCCAAAGGAAGTACCTGCCCATATTTCGCAAAGCTTTGCCCGGAAAGGTGACAGCGACCTTTTTTCAAGTCGAGCACCGTATCAACGCGATGATTGACCTGCAACTCACTTCACAGCTACCCCTCATGCAGAGCCAAGACGAGCCATCCGAGGTGCAATAAGAGCGGATCTCATTTCAACCGAATGAGCCGGTGAAGAAATGGTAGTGTCCAGAGTTTTTCGCAAATTGTTGAAGCATAGATCTGGTGGTGCTCGGCTCCCCCGAGGGGGAGCCGAAAGTGTTTGCGGGCGCGTTCATGCCGCTTCGCTCGCTTCGGAAAGCCGGTTCATGTCCAGATACCGCCGCGTGCCCCACTTCGTGCCGGCTACATGGCGCAGCCTGGCTGCGGCCAGCATCAACGCCGATTTCCCATCGGGGAACGCTCCTACTGCTCGCGTTCTTCGTCGCACTTCACGCAGCAACCGTTCTAGCGGATTATTCGTTCGCAGGCACCGCCAGTGTTCTCGCGGAAACGCGTAGTAGTACAGCGTCTCCTCGATCCCCGCCAGCACCAGCGCGGCGGCATCCGCCAGTTTCATCTCCTTCAGTTTCGCCGCTACTTGTTCCGCCTTTTGCCGGGCCGCGGCGCGGTCTTCCTGCGCGTGAATGGCTTTCAGCATCGCCGCGACTTCCTTCACCTTGCTGGTCGGCACAGCGGTCCATACGTTCCGATAAAAATGCACCGCGCACCGCTGCCACAACGCTTCCGGATAAAATTCCCCAAGGCTCTCCACCAGCCCCAAACACTTGTCGGATACGAACAGCCACACGCCCTTTAGCCCGCGCTCTTTCAGGTGCCGCAGAAACGCCGTCCAGCTGGCCTTGTCTTCCTTTGACCCCTCCGCCACCGCCAGCACTTCCCGAAATCCCTCTTCATTCACCCCGATCGCCACCAACAGCGACACATTCCGCACTTCGCCGCCCCAGTTGCGCTTCAGCCACAAGCCATCCAGAAACACATACGGGTGGTTGCTCTCGATCGGCCGGTTCCGCCAGCTCTCAATCTGCGCGTAGATCTTCTGGTTCAGCTCGCTGACCGTGCTCGGGCTGACTCGTGTGCCCCACAGGGCTTCGGTAACAGACGGGACACGCATCGGCAAGCATGACTGCTCACTACACAGGTGAAATACCGGTTGAAGTGGTAAAGAATCTCCTTCAATTGGATTCAGATGGAGCAGCCAAAGCAGCTTGATGCTTCAGTAGGATGTTGATTCGAATGGAGCGGGCGATGGGAATCGAACCCACGTCCGAAGCTTGGGAAGCTTCTATACTGCCATTGTACGACGCCCGCTCACTGGAGATCATTCTACCGTGTACGGGGAAAATCGCAAACAGGGCGGCTACGGTGAGGTTGCGGATATGCATTTGTAGCCGACGCCGGGAAAGGTTGCGATGAGTTCGGAGCGATTGCCCAGTTTGCGGCGGAGATTTTTGACGACGATGTTCACGACGTTGCTGCCGACGTCGTATTTGTGGCTCCAGACATCGTAGAGGAGTCCTTCGCGGGCTAAGCCCTTCCTTCCGCCGCGAGTCTAGCACAGCCTTTCGGGCAGAAGCGTCGAACAAGCGCGGTTTTCAGAGCGCGAAGGTCAGGAAGCCCATGGCAATCAGCGCGCCGGCCCACAAGAAATCGAGATTGAACCAGGCGCGCCGAAGAACGGCAACCCCAAGCTTGTGATAGATGAGGAGAGCAACGAATGCCGTGGCCACCAGATAACCGAGAGTATGGATTGCCACGGGAAGCCACCATTGCAGCGCGGGGGCAAACGGCGCTTCCAGGGCGCTGGCCATCATCATGTGATGGATATAGCCGGACGGCATAGCCACCATCGAGGGAGTTGCGAGCACGAACGGCAACAACATCAGTCCGGCGCCATGCGCGGAGGCCATCAAAAAGGACCAGAGCGTGAGGTCACCGGAACCGACGCGCATGCCCACCCAGCGCGGATGGCGGCGCCGGATCAAACGGTAGATGCCGTAAGCGATGAGGCAACTGCCAGCAATGATTCGCACGGCAGTCGAAGGCAGCGTCAAGCGCAACATTTGCGCTATGCCGACTACCAAAGCGACGGAGGCCAGATGCCCCGCGCCAAGAGGCCAGAGAGAATGCACCACGGCCTTGCCGGATTTTTCCTGCATGCCGATGGAGACGGCGAACAGCCACCCCATCGCGGGGTTTAATCCGTGATAGGCGCCGAGCAGAAACAGTGCCGCCGGAATCCACATATCGGCTACGAGAAGCAGTAGGAATCGGAAGAAGCGTCGCCGCCTTCGAGGCGAACCTGGTGCGAGCGGCTGTCGCCAAAATCCACAAAGAAATCGTTGTCGAGGGTGAAAGCCCCGGGCGTAACATCCGCCTTGGCCATCCAGCCGCGCACTCCGTCGGGATAGAACTGGTCGTCCCAGGTGCTATAGAGCGAGTTTGTGAAGTAGACGCGCTTGCCATCGCGGCTGATTTCGACCATTTGCGGAGCGCCGTTGAGCGGGCGGCCGGGGTTTTTGGGATGAGCGCGCCGGTTCGCGATGCCACCGATGCGGAACGAGCCGGTTAGCTTCGCGTTTGCGGGATCGGAGACGTCGTACTGACGGAGTTCGCCAGTGCCGTAGCAGGCCGCGTAGAGATATTTGTCGTCGAGCGAGAGGTCTATGTCGGTCAAGAGAGGAGGAACGGCCTTAAAGCCCTTGAGCATTGGCGGCAAAAGATCGGGGTCGGCGGGCTCGGCGGGTATATCAATTATTTTCTGGATGGACCAGGAACCATTGTTGCCGCGCCAGAGCCAGATGGAAGAGGAGAGATCCTTGAGCGAGATGACCACACCCATAAACCCGTAAGTCTTGGCGGGATCGTGCGCCGGGCGGAGTTCCAGGGCCAGCTGGTATTCTTCCCCGGGATCGAGGACTTGCTTGTGGCGGCGCTTGCGCAAATCCCAGACGTGGACACGGCGACCGTACTTGCCGCCGAGAAGCAACTCCGGGTTCAGGCCGTTTTCGATCATGTTCGGAGTGCCCCACTCGCTGGTGAGCATGGTATCGTGCGCGAGATGCCACCAGAAGTCATAGGCAAGATACTGCGGGCCGCGTTCGACCTCCCACTTGCCAAGCACTTCGAAGTTTTCGTGATCGAGGAGGAGGATACCTCCGGGGCCGTCGCCGCTGGTGGAACCGATGGCGTTGACGTAGATGCCGTCGGGGCCGCAATGGACGGTGTGCAGGCGCGAATAGCCGGTACGTTTCGCGATTTCATCGGCCTCGATGGTCTTGACGATTTTGGGCTCGCGGGGATTGGGCTTGATGTCAATGATGTGGATGCGAGAGGAACGCAGGCCCGGCACGACGAGGTAGCGTCGCTCGACGTGGGGATGCGGCGCGTAAGGACACAGTGCGGAGCTGCAAGCGTTCCAGCCGAAATGATGGAGTTCATCGCCAAGCCCGGGCATGGGGAGACGCTTCACGATCTGGCCGTGGGTCGGCGAGTTGGCCTCCAGATCCACAACGGTCATTTCATCGGGGCTCCCGTTGGTGTTCAGTGCCGCCACGTAGGCGAGCTTTTCGACGGGAGCCTGCATAGCGAGCTTGGGCGAGGGATAAAACGTTGGATCCGGCCGGAAGGTCATGACACGCGCCTCCTTCAATTTTCCTAATTGGATATTCCACGACAGAACGGCGTTACTTGAAATATGGATCAGGACCTTCCGGCAGCGAGAGCTTTTACCGCGTCGGTGGACATAGCCTGGCCGCCGATGCCCCATTCGCCGCTGTTGACGTCTTCGATGATGACCCAGGTGACGGGGCGCATGTTTTCGCCCTCGATGGAGACCATGGCATCGGTGAGCTTCTTGATCATTTCCTGTTTTTGCTGCGGGGTGAAGACTTTTTCAATCAATTTAACTTGGATGAGTGGCATGGCATGCTCCTTATGGATTCAGTCCCATTCCAGGGCGCCGTGGTTGGCTATCCCGCCGACCTGGTAGAGCCCGATTGCAGGGGGAAATGTACATCCGCGCGGGGCGTTTGTCATGGAGGGAGAATGGGGAAATTATGAGGAAACGGGTGGAGACAGGCTATGGCGGGCGCCTTAGGGATATATTTGGCCGTGCCTGCTTGTGCTGCCGGGACTCCGGTCAAGCACCGAAATGTCAGGGCCTTGCTGGCATTGGCGAGTCCACGGCGAGAGTCAGGAAAGTTCTTTGTAGCGGAAGCAGGTAGTGAGGTGGTCGTTGACCAGGCCGGTGGCCTGCATGAAGGCGTAGACGATGGTGGGCCCGACAAAGCGGAAGCCACGCTTCTGGAGGTCCTTGCTGAGTGCGGTGGCCAGGGGGGTGAGGGCGGGAATCTGACGGTGCGATTTCCATTTATTGCGGATGGGCGAACCGCCGACGAATTTCCAGATATACGAATCGAAGCTGCCCGATTCGTCCTGGACTTTGAGGAAAGCCTGGGCGTTGGAAATGGCGGAGGAAATCTTCAGGCGATTGCGAACGATACCGGGATCGGTAAGAAGCAGGCGAACCTTGCGCTTATCGAAGCGCGCGACCTTGCGGGGGTTAAAGCCCTCGAAGACTTCGCGATAGCGGGCGCGTTTCTGAAGAATGGTGTCCCAGCTGAGGCCGGCCTGGGCGCCCTCGAGAGTCAGGAATTCGAACCAGACGTTTTCGTCGTGGACGGGCACGCCCCATTCCTGATCGTGATAGGGAATATTGATGGGCTTGGCAGCCCAACGACAGCGCGCAGGAGCTTGGGTGCGGTCGGTGTTCATCGGAGCGCCTCCGGCGTTTACAGAAATAGGGACGGCCCGCCGAGAAAGCGGGCCGTGCCGTTATATTAAGAAATTTCGAGAACAGCTTGCTCAGCCGAGATGGCGGTCCAGCGCCTTGGTGATCTGGTCCTTGGGAACCGCGCCGACAATCTGCTCGACAACTTGACCATCCTTGAAAACAAGCAGCGTGGGGATGCCGCGGATGCCATAGCGGGTGGAGGAGTTCATGGCCTCGTCCACATTGAGCTTGGTCACCTTTAGCTTACCCGCATAGTCCTGAGCAATTTCGGCGACCGTGGGGGCCAGCATGTGGCACGGGCGGCACCACTCCGCCCAGAAATCGACCATGACGGGCTGCGACTTGCTGGCCGTCAGCACCTCCGTATCGAAGTTACCGTCATTAACCGCAAGAATATTATCAGCCATAACCTTTGTATCCTCTATAGCCTACCCCGAAGGGAGGCCTTTCTAACTTTAATTAGATGTTGGAACCGACTTTTGGTTTCGTGCTGCCCTGGCAGCTTCATATAGTTTCGCATATTCTGCGGCTGAGGTGTTCCAGGAAAAATCTTTTGCCATGCCGTTGAGCTGAATGCGTTTCCAGATGCGATCGTCGGTAAAGTAGTGCAGAGCCTGGCGGATGGCGTGCAAGAGGGCGCCACCGGAATATTCAAGGAACTTGAAGCCGGTGCCGGTGCCATGTTCCAGATTGAACGCTTCGATCGTATCGTCGAGTCCGCCGGTAGCGCGGACGATGGGAACAGTACCGTAGCGCAGACTGTAAATCTGATTCAGGCCGCAAGGCTCATAGCGGGAAGGCATGAGGAACATGTCGGAACCGGCTTCGACGAGATGGGCGAGGGCGTTGTCGTAAGCGATTTTGACGCCGACGCGCCCGGGGAAATCGGATGCCAGGGCACGAAATAGATCTTCGTAGCGGCGCTCGCCGGTGCCGACAACGGCGAGGAGGAGATTTTCGTGCATCAAGTCCCTGGCAATAGCGGCGATGAGATCGAAGCCTTTCTGGTCTGCAAAGCGGGAGACGATTCCGAGGACGGGGCGAAGCGGATTGTCGCGGAGCAGTTGAAACTCCTCGAGCAACCTGGCCTTGCAGACCTCCTTACCCGCCAGATTGAGAGAAGAGTATTTAGCGGGAATGAGTTTGTCCTTTTCAGGGCTCCAGGCCGAGTAGTCCACGCCGTTAAGGATGCCCACGAGACGGTCAGCGCGGGAACGGATGACCCCATCGAGGCCGAATCCGAATTCCGGTGTTTGAATCTCCTGCGCGTATTTGCGGCTTACGGTGGTCAGATAATCGGAATAGATGAGCCCGCCCTTCAAGAAATTGAGGTTGCCGAAAAATTCGATGCCGCCAGGATGAAAGAGCGCCGGAGATATCCCGGCGCGGCCCAAGGCTTCCGGGGGGAACACGCCGTGGTAGCCGATGTTGTGAATGGTGAAGACGACCGGGATGTTCATGACCGCTGGATCGTCGCCATAGGAAGTGCGGAGGAGCGCGGGAATGAGAGCAGTCTGCCAGTCGTGGCAATGGAAGACGTCGGGAGTCCAGATGTGCTTGGCGAGTTCGATGGCGGCACGGGAAAACTCTGTAAAGCGCTCGGCATTGTCTGGAAATTCGTGGTTTGCATCCCCATAGATGCCGTCGCGATCGAAATAGGTAGGATCATCGAGGAAAAAATAGCGCACACCGCGGAGGACTGGGCCGCTGGCGATTGCCGGGAAACGCAGGCGCGGACCTTGTGGAATGGTCATGCTGGGCATGGGGACGGACGTAACTTTCACGCCGCGGTAGCGAGGAAGGAAGACGGCTACTTCGTAGCCGAGCTTAACCAGAGCGCGAGGAAGCGCCTCGATGACGTCGGCGAGGCCGCCGGTTTTGGCATAGGGCAACGCTTCGGAGGCTACAAAGAGGATACGCATGAGTCAGGCACGAAATTCTTACGCTATCGGAGGCGCAGGCGAGCGTCAACCGGATTTGTGGTGAATTGCGCGGAGCGCACATCGTTTCGCCGTCAGCGCTCGGCGACGCCAACCGGCTTCCGCGTCTCGGCACCTGCTTTACTCGATGTACTCGCCTGGGAGTATTCGCTCTGAAGTTGGCGGGAATACACTGGAATGGCGGCGACTGCTGTTAGACTGGCAATTCCCTTTTCCATGACGCGACAAAAACTGGGCCAACATTTTCTGGGCGATGCCGGGTGGCGCGAAAAAATCGCGCGCGCGATACATGTCTCGCCGCACGGAATGGAGACGACGGCGGCGGATGCTCCGGCGTATTGCTGGATTGAGATTGGCGCGGGTCACGGGGAGATGACGGAGCATCTGGTGCGCTCGGGCGCGCCGGTTTATGCAATCGAGCTCGACGAAGCCTTGATTGGACGGCTGCAGTGGCTCGCAGGAAAGCACCCTAATCTGACTGTGGTGTCGGGCGACGTGCTGCAGACCGACCTTGCGAAGCTGGCGGCGGGCCGACGCATGAAGATTTATGGCAACCTGCCGTATTACATTACGTCGCCAATCCTGCATCATTTTTTTACGTTTGCGCCGCAAATTGAAGAGATACACATGGTGATCCAGCTGGAAGTCGCTTTGCGGCTGACGGCGCGGCCGGGGACAAAGCTGTACGGATATCTGTCGGTGGCGACACAGTTCTACACACGGCCGGAATTTATTTTCAAGCTCCCGCCTGGGGCGTTCCGGCCGCCGCCGAAGGTGGCTTCGGCGCTGGTCACGCTGCGCATTCCCGGGCAGGGCACGCGGGATGGTTTCGAAAGGCCCGAGGATTTTCTGGAGTTCGTAAAACTGTGCTTTGGACAAAAGCGAAAGACGCTGGCGAACAATCTGCGGCCGCTGGCGGCGCCGGAGCGGGCTCGAGAGATATTGAAGGGATTGCGGCTGCGCGAGGACGCGCGAGCGGAACTGCTCAACGTGGAGCAGTTCGCGGAAGTGTATCGCGCTATTTCTTCAGCGTAGCGAGCAGGCGATCCGGGTAGTCGGACATGATGCCATCCACACCGGCGGATTCCAGGAGCCGCATGTGGGCGGGGGAGTTGATGGTCCAGCAAATTACCTGGAGATCCCGCTTGTGTGCTTCCTTGAGAAAATTGGGTGTGACGAGGTCGCCGCGCACGGCGAGTTGCCGCGCACCAATTTCGATGGCTTTTTCGAACGGGTCGTCGAATTTTCCATCATGAAGAAGCCCGGTCATCAAGGTCGGCTCGATTTTGCGAAGATTCGTGAGAATGGCAGGGTCGAAGGAAATGACGACGACCCTGGGAATTTCGCCGGAATCGCGCAGGTTGCTTATCAGGGCATGTTCGCCGCCCCAGAAGCCGCTGGGCTTGAGTTCGAGATAGAAGACCACGTCGTGCTTGCGGGCGAATTCGAGGACTTCTATGAGGGTAGGGACGCGTTCGCCGATGAATTCGCTGGCGAACCACGAACCGGCGTCGAGGCGGCGAGCCTCGGCGAGGGTCATGTGATGGATGTCGCCTTTGCCGCTGGTGGTGCGATCCACGGTTTCGTCATGGATGGCAACGAAATGAGCATCGCGGGTAAGGTGCAGATCGGTTTCAATGAAGGTGATGCCCTGGGAAACCGCGCGGCGGAAAGCGGCCAGCGTATTTTCCGGGGCGTAACCCGAGGCGCCGCGATGGGCGATGGCTAGCAAGTCGTATTCATCCTCCGGCCGGACGGGAGCGCCGGCAATTCGTGAACTGGTGAAGGCCTGACGTATGCTAACACCGACCGCGGCGGAACAGTGCGGGGAGCGGCGCGCATGGTGCAGGAACCGAAACATCCTGCAAAGCGGGAAATCGATTTGTTAAGCTGAATTGGATGATTGGAACAACTCCCAAAAAGATGGCGTTGGCCGCAGCCGGGTTGGCGTGCGGCGGGGTGCTGTGCTGTTCTGCGAGCGGCTGGGCCGCGAGGCAGGGGGGTAAGTCCACCAGCAAACCCGAAGAGAGCGAACTGCACCGCGAAGTACGCCACCAGATCCAGGTTGCGCCGTACTATTCGGTGTTCGACTACATCACGTACACGCTGGACGGAGGCAAGGTCACGCTGCGCGGATACGTGCTGCGGCCAACTCTCCGCGAGGACGCGGAAGAGGGCGTGAAGAGCATCGAAGGTGTTGCGGTTGTGGAAAACCGCATCGAAGTGCTGCCGCGATCCGCGGACGATGATAGCTTGCGCCGGGCCATTTACCGAGCCATTTTCGAAGATGCAATTCTGCAGCGCTATGGCGGGGTGGAGCAGCCGTCGATCCACATTATTGTGAAGGGAGGAGCGGTAGCGCTGGAGGGCGTGGTGGAGTCCGAGAGCGACAAAAGCCAGGCGACGACGCGCGCGTCGAGCGTGCCGGGCGTTTCGAATTTGCAGAACCATCTCTCCATCCGCGCGAAGACTTCCAAAGCCAACTAGCCAGCCGAGATAATCTGGCGCAAAATAATTGGGGAGCAAATTCCTTGGCTGCATCCAAAGATCCATACACAAATCAAGGGGATGGAAGGGACACGCCGGCGCGGCAGAAACTGGTGGCATTGCGGACGGCTTTGCTGCGGCTGCATAAGACGCTGCTGGACATGGAGCGGCGGGACTACGAGAAAAACCACGGCATGGTGAAGACGGGAGAACTTTTCCGGCTGGTGGTGGACGATCCACAATTCGCGTGGCTGCATAATATTTCAGAATTTGTGGTGCGGATTGACGAGACGCTGGCGAGCGAGGAAGGCGTGACCGACGCTGAAGCACACGAGCCGATTTCACTGGCGCAGAAGCTCTTCGCGCCGACCGAGACCGGCGATGGATTTCAGAAGCAGTACTACGATGCGATCCAGCGAGACCCGGCAGTAGTGATGGAGCATGCGGAGTTGGTGAGGCTGTTCAACAACGAACCACCGGATCGCGAGGGCGAGTAGCGCGGGAGTTTGGCGTTTTCGACAAGAAGCTCGATGGCTCGCGCCAATTGGTTTGTGATTGGCCTAGACTTGCAATGATCTCGTGACTGGCAGACCGTGGGAGTTCACAAGTTCTCAGGGACGCGGGGGCAGCTTGGTCTTGAATTCGGTAGCGCCAGAGTATTTCGCCGCGCCGGGGCTCTGAGGTTTTGAACTAAGGAACACAGTGCTCACGCACGGGGCCAACGACTGCCGCGCTGGTTGGGCGAAGGCGGGCAAGTTCCGGCTCTGCCGCGAATCGATGCGGTATGCAATTCACTCGTGAAGCATTCGTTGCGGCCTGCGCGACGGTGAAAAGGAGGAACATGGGGGGAAACGCTTTCGTCCGCCACGAAAGATTGTCAGTCATTCGTTTTTGCGCAGTTTTGTCTCTGCTGGCCTTTACAGCGGCGCGGCCGATTGCCGCGAAAGTGACCGTTGATTTTGATCCGGGGGCGGATTTTGCGAAATTCAAGTCGTTCGCCTTTGCCGGCGGAGTGCCCAACCTGGTGATGCTGCAGATGGACCCCGACCTGATTTACACGCAGATTCACCGGGCGGTGGCACGGGAACTGGAGAATAAAGGACTCCGGGAAGTCGCTCCAGGACAAGATCCGGACCTGGTGGTGCGCTATTGGGTATGCCCGGGGAGCCAGGTAAACGTGGCAGTGATGGGAAACTGGGGACCCTACGATTCCTATCTCAGCGGGCATTGGGGCCAGACGTATAACGCCGCCGCGGTTTCCAACGCCAAAGTAACCACCTTAGTAGTGGACCTGATCGACGCCAAGGCGAAGTCTCTGACTTGGCGGCTCTACGTGACGCAGAAGCTGAGCGATCTGGAAAAGGATTGGAAGAAGGCGGACGAAGAGTTTACGGAGGGATTCAAGAGCTACCCGCCTGCGAAGGGCGCGAAAGATGAAAAGGGAAAGTAGGTGTCGGCGTCGGTTGGAGCGAAATTGAGTATCCGTTCGAGAGGAGAAGCATTATGAGCGGCTGCAGCCATACGAGTCATATCCACAAAGTTTCGCCGCACACGCAGGGATGTGAGGAGTGCCTGAAGTCGGGAGACACGTGGGTACATCTGCGGTTGTGCCTGGAATGCGGGCACGTGGGCTGCTGCGATTCTTCGAAGAACAAACACGCCACAAAGCATTTTCATCGCAGCAAGCACCCGATCATGCGCTCGATCGAACCGGGAGAGACGTGGGGCTGGTGCTACATAGATGAGATGGAATTGGATTTTTCGTAGGGCCTACCAGGATTACGTCGAGCGAGTTCGTTCTCTCCAGTTGGCTATGTCGTTTCTTTCACATGTTATGGTTTTGCAGGTGCTTCGTTGAGAATTGCCTCCAACGTGTTAGTGAAGTGCTGGGCGTTTTCGGGTGTGAAACAGAGCGGGGGGCGAAGCTTGAGGACGTTGTGATGCGGGCCGTCGGTGCCGGCGAGGATGGCTTCTTCGCGAAGGCGATTGACGACGTAGCTGGCCTGGCGCGTTGCGGGGGCGCGCGATTCAGGGTCGGTGACCAGATCGATTCCGAGGAAAAGGCCCATACCGCGGACATCGCCGATCAGCGGATAGCGGGATTGCAGTGCGCGCAGATCGGCGAGCCATTGGGAGCCCACTTTGCGGGCATTATCCTGCAGGTTTTCATCGCGCAGGACATCGAGGACGGCAAGGCCAGCCGCGGCGGCCACGGGATTTCCTCCAAAGGTGCTGAAAAATTCCATCCCGTTAGCGAATGAATCGGCGATTTTGCGCGAGGTGACGACCGCGGCGAGCGGAAAGGCGTTGCCGATGGGCTTGCCGAGGACAACGATATCCGGAACTGCAGACTGCGTTTCGAAACCCCAGAAGTGCGTCCCGAGACGGCCGAAGGCCACCTGAACTTCATCGGCAATGCAGATGGCGCCGGCTGCGCGCGCGTGGCGGTAGGCTTCGGCAAGATATTCGGGCGGAAAGACGATTTGTCCGGCAACGCTCGGCAGCGTTTCCGCGATAAACGCGGCGGCGGGATGGCCTCCCTTTTGGCAGGCGTGGAGAATTTCGGCTACGTGCACCGCATATTTTTTTCCGAGCGAATCTTCGCCGCGGGGGTAGATGCCCCGATAGTCGTCGGGGATTGGCGCGACATGAACCCAGGGCTTGCGACCGCGCCCGCCCGGGCCGTTGAATTTGTAGGGGCTGATATCAATCAGTGTGGAAGTGTGGCCGTGGTAGGCGTGTTCGAGAACGATCACGTCTTCGCGCGCGGTGTGAGTTCGGGCCAGGCGGAGGGCAAGTTCGTTGGCTTCGCTGCCGGAATTTACAAAGTAGCAGACACGCAAGGGCTCGGGAAGCAAGTCGGTGAGGCGCTCGGCGTAGCGGAGAATGTTGTCGTGGACGTAGCGCGTGTTGGTGTTGAGAAGTGCGAGCTGGTCCTGAATCGCTCGAACGACGCGAGGATGGGAATGGCCGACGAGGGGGACGTTGTTGTAGACATCGAGATACGGGCGGCCGGAATCGTCGTAGAGATATTGCATGGCGCCGCGAACGATCTTGAGCGGCTCCTGGTAGGAGAGCGAGAGGTTGGCGCCGAGGAGGCGTTTTCGAGCGGCAAGCGACTCCGCGAAGGATAGTTCCCTTTCCGGGGCGGTAGCTGGGACCGTGACAATAGTTATCGCTTCGGCTGGGGCGGCTTTAAGGGTGACTCCACGAAAATATTCGTGGGCCGCATCGTTGCCGATCGAGGCGAGACGCTCCAAGGTTTCCCATGCGGGGGATTCGGAAACCGTAACGTAAGGATCGTCGGGGAGGAGCGACTTGCGGTGGGCGGAGTTGACGACGCTGACAACAAGACGCGCCGCGAGCAACGGGAAAAAGGCGGCGATTTCGTGCTCCGTGAGCGGGAGGAGTTCGTGGTAGCCGGCCAAAACGGCCCCCGCGGCGGCAAGCGGATCGTTCTTGCTAAGGATGGCGTAAGCGGCCGCGACGGCGGGCTCCGCCACGCGCAAGCCTTCGTGCATGTCGCCGAAATCGATCACGGAGACCACGCGCATGGATTCGCGATCCACCAGTGCGTTGTGGTCGTTCGCATCTCCATAGATGACACTTCGGCGAAGATGCGGAAAACGGGGGACGGCTTCTTCTTCAAAAAGATTGAGAAATCTCTTGGCGAGTGCGCGGCGCTCGGGATCCTGGATGTGGGCTAGATAGTCGCGCGCCCAGTTTGACCGGGAGAGATCCCATTTCAGGAAGCGGTGGGCCGCGGGATGCGCGAAATCAAGCAAGGCCAAATCCATTTCCGCGAGCAAGCGGCCAAGCGAGCGCAGCAGATCCGGAATATGCGGGGAAGTCTCGGCGAGAGTTGCACCGGGAAGGTAAGAAAGCATCCACACGAGGCGAGAATCAGCGCCTTCGACTGGCAAGCGCGAGAACAGATTGCCGGAAACAGCGGGAATGACGCGCGGCAGAGCCAGGCGAGGCGCACGGGCGGCCAAGTGCGCGAGGGCGCGGCACTGCATGTCCACGAAGGAGTCTTCGCGCGCGGGATGCATGACTTTCAAGACAAAAGCGTTGTAGTCCAGGGTGATCAGATGAAAGTTGTCGTCGTACTCGCCTGGCAGAGAGCGGATCGTGGCGGTCAAGCCGTAGAGTTGCTCGGCGATGCGCGCGGCGACGCGCGGCGCGATGGGAGCGGCGACCCTGGCCTCCGGCATCATGTGCGAGATTGTACCGGGGGCGTAGTTCGGCGGCAAATTCCGGAGAAGGCGGCGAAGCCGTCGGCTATTCAGTGCCGAAGAGAAGTGGTAGTATTCGGGTTGAAAGCCGCAACGCCCGGCGGAAACCCAGATAAAATTATAATCTCCACGGCTTTGCAGGAATTCGCAGGCACACTATTCCGAGGGAACGTCATGAAAAACAAATGGGCCATCTTCGCCATCGCCGCCGTACTGGGCCTTTCGGCCGGCTGCGGAAAGAACGAGAACTCGAGTAACCCCTCTTCAGAAAACGGGCAGGCGGCCAGCGGGCCGTCCGGGGCCGCGCAACAGGTGGCAACCCCAGAGCCACCGCCTCCGCCGCCGCAGCCGTTCGTGGTGCCGGCCGGGACGGAACTTCCGGTGATTCTATCCTCCACGATCAATTCGCGGGTGGCCAACCCGGGCGACGAGTTCCAGGGCAGCGTAGCGACCGACATTCTGGTGGACAACGAGGTAGCGATTCCGAAGGGTTCGGGGGTGTCGGGGACCGTCGTGAACGCGAAGAAACAGGGCAAATTCAAGGGAGAAGCGCAATTGTCTGTAAAGCTGACGCGGCTCGAGGTTCGCGGGAAGGGCTACATGATCGCGTCGAGCACGTATGGCGGGACCGAAAAAGGCAAGGGAAAGCGGACCGCGGTGGTTACGGGTGGCGGCGCAGCAGTTGGCGCGCTGATTGGAGGGCTCGCGGGAGGAGGCAAGGGAGCGGCGATCGGCGCGGGCGTTGGCGCGGGCGGAGGGTTGGCCGCGTCCGGAGCGACCGGCGGGAAGAACGTGGAGTTTCCGGCGGAGTCACGGATTACTTTCAAGTTGATGGATGCGGTGACGATCGACCGGTAATCATTATCGAGCGTAGGATTGCGAGCCTCCGAGGCAGGTTGATCGGAGGCTCGCAATTTTTGAAGAGCGGTTCGAGGGTAGGCGAAGCCTCTCTTCGATCTGCAACATTCGGGCATTGCCTCTGAGCCTGACGCCATGGATTTCCGGGAGATCGTATCGAAGCGGAAACTTCGACTTCTCTGCCGGCGTGTGTCGCCCCTCCGGCGCCAGCTAAGTTACCTGGAGCAGTCCGGGATTCTGGGTGAATTTGAGGCCGTGTTGATTGGCAAGCTTGGGGGATGGACCCTAGGCAGCGGCGGGCGCGGCAGGCTTGGGGCAGGCGCGGAGGACGGAAGGGACCATCCAGAGGGCGCAGGCGAGGGGAACCAGGAATCCCAACTTGAGAGAGTGCGTTCCGGTGGCGATTACGCCGACGAGCCACGGAAGGAAGGAACTGCCCAGGCCGGCGGCTCCGAAGAAGAGGGCGCCGAGCCAGGTGGAATCGTCCCTGAAGATCGCGGCGACCCAGGTGACGTAGATGGGATACTGCGGAGCGCAGCCGAAACCCGCCATCACGGCGCCGACGTAGAGCGGCACGGGCGTGTGCGCAAGGATAATCACGGAAACGCCGAAAGCGGCCAACGCGAGGCCGCTGAGACAAATGGCGCGCTGGGTAAATCGCTTGAGAGCCAAGGGCATCAAGAAACGTCCCAGCAGGAGAAATCCGTAAAAGAACGAGGGGGCGGCGGCCATCAGCGCGGGGGTGATTCCCGCCATGTTCTTGGCGTCCAACGCCACCCAGCCGCCGACGGAGATTTCGACTCCGACATAAAAGAAAAACAATTGTGTGAGGGAGAGCCACGGCGCGGGCTGCAGGCGGGCGCGCCAGTCGGCGAACGAACGCCGGGGCCTGGAATCAGCAGAGGCAGTGGCGTCGCCGCGGCGCAGATAATGCAGGATGGAAAGTGTGAGAAACCCGGCGGACAGAGCGAGCGTAAGCGCGCGCAAACTGAGATGGCCGAGAAAAAATGTGACCAGCACGGGGCTGAGCACGGCACCGATCCCCCAACTGAAATTGAGCAAACCGACGGCCGCGGCGACATTTTTTGAGGGCAACTGGGTGGCGCGCAAATTCACCGAGGGATTTGCAAAGCCGTAGCCCAGACCGTAGATGGCCATGAAACCAATCGACAGATACCAGGGTCCCAGCCCGAGCAGGGCAAGCCCAATGGCGAAACACAAATGGCCGGCGCTGATGATGCGGGCGAAACCATAGCGCGGGAGCGCAGAACTGGTGAGCAAGGTGCCGAGAAAGCTGGAGAAATAGAGAGCGGTGAAGAATATGCCGGCCTGGCTGGCGGTTAACGACCAGTGCTGCGTGAAGTACGGGAGGATCGGGCCCAGCATGGTCATGCTGATACCGATGAGGATGAAGCCGAAGTGCAGGTAGGCCCACTCGATGCGAGCATCCGCGGCGGCCGAGGCAGGTAAAGTGGAAGCATCAGCTTGGTCGGCCATGAGCGATCCGGTTTTTGAGTGTCCCATAACCCGTGGGATGGAACAAGCGAGGCGCCGGTGGGCGGATTTGCGGCGCTTACGGTTCCCTTATGTGGCGCTCACCGTTTCCTTAGCGAGGTTCGATAATCTGGAGATGTCGGCCAGGAGGCCACGATGCGCGATTTGATTTTTGTGGTGTGCACGATTGTCTTTTTTGGACTGAGCGTCCTCTATCTGCGGGCCTGCGAGCGGCTGAGGTAACCGGATCATTCCATGGCAAATATTCTGCTGATTGGCGTTGCGTTGCTGCTGTGCGCATACCTGTTTTACGCGTTGTTGAAGCCGGAGAAGTTCTGACCATGACGGGCAACGGGTGGTTTCAAATCGCAGTGTTCCTCGGCCTGATCCTGCTGGTGACGCGGCCGCTGGGGACCTTCCTTTATCGCGTCTACGAGCGGAAAGCGACTTTCCTGGACCTCATGCTCCGGCCAGTGGAGAAACTGATCTATCGCCTCGCTGGGATTGATGAGACGCAAGAGATGGACTGGAAGGAGTATGGAACGGCAATGCTGATCTTCAGCGGCGTCTCGTTAGCGCTTCTCTACCTGATTGAGCGAACGCAGCAATGGTTGCCGTGGAATCCGCAGCGGCTGCCCAATGTGGCGCCAGATTTGGCGTGGAACAGCGCGGTTTCGTTCACGACGAATACCAACTGGCAGTCCTATGTGCCCGAGGCCACGATGAGTTACTTCACGCAAATGGCCGGGCTGGCGTACCACAACTTCGTGTCAGCGGCAGTGGGGGTGGCCCTGGCGATTGCCGTGATTCGGGGAATTGCGCGGAGAGAGTCGAAGACGATCGGGAATTTCTGGGTGGACACGACGCGGGGACTATTGTGGGTGTTTCTTCCCCTGTGCGTTGCCGGCGGATTGGCGCTGGTGTCGCAGGGCGTGGTGCAGAATCTGAATGCATACACACAGGCAAGGCTCATCGAGCCTCAGCAGATTGAAGCACGGGCAGCGGATGGAACGAAATCGCAAGAAACAATCACGACCCAGACAATCGCGCAGGGGCCGGCCGCTTCGCAAGTGGCGATCAAGATGCTGGGCACGAACGGGGGCGGGTTCTTTAATGCCAACAGCGCCCACCCGTTTGAAAATCCCACGCCAGTAAGCAATTTTCTGGAAATGCTGATGATTTTCGCGATTCCATCGGCGCTGACCTACACGCTAGGACGCATGACGGGATCCGCAAGACATGGATGGGCCGTGTGGAGCGCGATGGCGGCGCTTTTCCTGGCGGGCGTATTTGTGGCCTACGCGGCGGAGTCGCGCGGGAACCCACTGCTGAAAGGGGTGGACCAGCACGGATCGTTGACGCATCCCGGCGGAAATATGGAAGGCAAGGAGGTGCGATTCGGCATTGCGGATTCGGTCCTCTTTACAACGGCCACCACGGACGCGAGCTGCGGCGCGGTGAAGAACGCGCACGATTCGCTGACACCCATCGCGGGAATGGTGGCGCTCATCAATATTATGCTCGGGGAGGTGATCTTCGGCGGGGTGGGCGCGGGACTCTACGGGATAGTTGTGTTCGTGGTGCTGTCCGTATTCATCGCCGGATTAATGGTGGGGCGCACGCCGGAATATCTGGGGAAGAAAATTGAGGCGTTTGACGTGAAGATGGCAGTGCTTTCGATTCTGGTGACGTCCCTGACGATTTTGATTTTCTCGGCGGCGGCGGTGGTCACTAGAGCGGGCCTTGCGGGGATCACCAATCCCGGCCCGCACGGGTTGTCGCAGATTCTGTATGCATACTCCTCGGGAGCAGGAAACAACGGTTCGGCATTCGGCGGGATTAACGCGAACACGCTTTGGTTTAACTCGACGCTAGGAGTGGCGATGCTGCTGGGGCGCTTTTTCTGCGTCATCCCGATCCTGGCGATTGCGGGAAATCTGGGAGCCAAAAAACATGTGCCGGAATCGCTGGGGACTTTTCCAGTGACCGGGCCGCTTTTTACGGTACTGCTGATCTCCGTGGTGTTGATTGTGGGCGCACTGACGTTTTTTCCTTCCCTGAGCCTGGGACCGATTCTGGAGCATTTGCTGATGAATGCCGGAAAGGCATTTTGAGGTCACATGACCACGAGTTTCCAACAGAAGTGCACTTCCCTGGGAGATCGCAAAATCCTGCGAAACGCTGTCCGCGATTCGTTCGGGAAGCTCGACCCGCGCGTGATGGTGAAAAACCCCGTGATGTTCGTGGTGGAAGTGGGCGCGTTGCTGACGCTGATCGTGCTGGTCGCAAACGTCTTCGAACATCGGGGGAATTTCGGCTTCGGACTCCAGATCACGCTATGGCTGTGGTTCACCGTGCTGTTCGCGAATTTTGCGGAGGCCATGGCGGAGGGGCGCGGGAAAGCGCAAGCGGAGACGCTGAGGAAAGCACGGGCCGAAACCGAAGCGCGGAAGCTGCGGACCGATGAAACTATCGAAATTGTGCCGAGTTCGAAGCTGCGCGCCGGGGATCTGGTGCTGGTTTCGGCAGGGGAGTTCATTCCCGGCGACGGGGAGGTGGTGGAGGGCGTGGCTTCGGTGGACGAGTCCGCAATCACGGGGGAATCCGCTCCGGTGATCCGCGAATCGGGCGGCGACCGGTCGGCGGTGACGGGCGGTACGCGGGTGCTCTCCGACGAAATCAAGGTGCGCATCACGTCGAACCCCGGGGAAACATTTCTGGACCGGATGATTAGTCTCGTGGAAGGCGCGTCGCGGCAAAAGACGCCCAACGAAATCGCGTTGAATATTCTGCTGGCGGGACTGACGATCATTTTCCTGCTCGCGGTGGTGACATTGCAGCCGTTCGCGATCTATTCGGGGGCGCCACAGAATGTTTTCGCGCTGGTGTCTCTGCTGGTGTGCCTGATCCCGACAACGATCGGGGGACTGCTTTCCGCAATTGGCATCGCCGGGATGGACCGGCTGATTCAACGGAACGTGATCGCGATGTCGGGCCGCGCGGTGGAAGCGGCCGGAGACGTGGACGTGCTGCTGCTGGACAAGACAGGGACGATCACGCTCGGAAATCGCGAGGCTTCTGCATTTCACGCGGCCCCGGGCGTTACCGAGGCCGAGCTTGCCAATGCCGCGCAGCTGGCGTCGTTTGCCGACGAGACGCCGGAAGGGCGGTCGATTGTCGTGCTGGCGAAAGAGAACTACGGGCTGCGCGGACGTGAATTGGCTCCGCACAATCCGGCCTTCGTTCCCTTCTCCGCACAGACGCGGATGTCCGGCGTGGATATGGACGACCGGGAGATTCGCAAGGGGGCGCCGGAAGCGATCAAGAAGTACATTGCGGAAAAGGGGCAACGCGTACCGGCGGAAGTGCAGGAGCAAGTGGACCGGGTGGCGAGAAGCGGCGGGACGCCCTTGCTGGTGACGGTGAACTTCCGGGTGTACGGCACGATCGAACTGACTGACATCGTGAAGGGCGGGATTCGCGAACGGTTCGATCACCTGCGCGCCATGGGCATCCGCACGATGATGATTACCGGCGACAATCCGCTGACGGCGGCCGCAATCGCGCGGCAGGCGGGTGTGGACGATTTTCTAGCGGAGGCCAGGCCCGAAGACAAGATGGCGCTGATTCGCCACGAGCAGGCCAAGGGGAAGCTGGTGGCAATGACCGGGGACGGCACGAACGATGCTCCCGCGCTGGCGCAGGCGGATGTGGGCGTGGCCATGAATACCGGCACGCAGGCCGCGAAGGAAGCGGGCAACATGGTGGATCTGGACTCCAATCCGACCAAGCTGATCGAGATTGTGGAGATTGGAAAACAGCTGCTGATCACACGAGGGGCATTGACCACGTTTTCGGTGGCCAACGACGTGGCGAAATACTTCGCGATTATTCCCGCAATGTTTGCGGGAGCATTCCCGTTACTTGGGGCGCTGAACGTGATGAAGCTGCGGACGCCCGAATCGGCGATTCTTTCGGCGGTGATTTTCAACGCGCTGATTATCGTCGGGCTGATTCCGCTGGCACTTAGCGGGGTGAAGTACCGGCCGTTGGGCGCGGCGGCGTTGCTGAGGCGAAATTTGCTAATTTACGGGCTGGGCGGCGTGATTGCGCCGTTTTTGGGGATCAAACTGATCGATATTGTGGTCACCTGGATGCATCTGGCCTAGAGGAATCATGAAGAAACAATGGATGATTGCGACGCGGTTCACGCTGATTACGACGGTGATTTTTGGGCTGTTGTATCCGCTGGGCATGACGGCGCTGAGCCACCGCCTGTTTCCGAGGCAAGCCGATGGCAGCCTGATTGAGAAGAACGGCCAAATCGTCGGCTCGGAATTGATCGGCCAGGAATTTCAATCGGAAAAGTATTTTCAGTCGCGGCCTTCGGCGGCCGGCGCCGGGTACGATGCGGCAGCGTCGGGTCCTTCGAATCTCGGACCGACGAATCGCGCGCTAGTGGAACGCGTGGAGACAGGCGTTGCGCTACTGCAGAAGGAAAATCCTGGAGTGCCTGTGCCGTCGGATCTCGTTACCGCGTCCGGTTCGGGGCTGGACCCGGATATCAGCCCCGCGGCTGCGGAGTATCAGATTGCGCGGGTGGCCAAAGCGCAGGGGATGAGTATCGGGGAATTGCGAGAGATAGTCGCAAGGCACACCCAGCAACGAACTTTGGGCGTTCTGGGAGAGCCACGGGTGAACGTGCTGGAACTAAATCTGGAGTTGGACGCGGCGAAGTAACCCCTTAGCGCGGCCCGCGACCCGAGGCCTTGCCGGCGGGTGGCTTCGGGGGCTGGAAACGGTAGCCTACCCACGGCTCCGTCAAAATGTACTTCGGCTGTGCGGGATCTTTCTCGATTTTCTTGCGCAGCTGGTTGATTACGACGCGCAGATTTTCGGTTTCTTCGCCGTATTCCGGTCCCCACACGGCCTGGAGCAGGCGGCGGTGCGACACGGGCTTGCCCTGCTGAGCGATCAAATGCCGAAGCACCTCGAATTCCTTGGGGGCAAGGTGGATTTCTTCGCCGCCCACGACGACGCGGCGCGATTCGAAATCCACGGAAAAGTCCCTGGAGTGGAAGGCCGGAACGGCCTCGGCACTGGAATGGCGCCGGAGCGAAGCGCGCACCCGGGCGAGTAGTTCCTGGATACCGAAGGGCTTGGTGACGTAGTCGTCGGCGCCGGCGTCGAGGGCGACGACTTTGTCTCGCTCGGCGTTGCGCACGGTGAGCATAATGATCGGAGCGGCGAGGAAGCGGCGCAATTCGCGGCAAGTTTCGATGCCAGACATCCCTGGCAGATTGACGTCGAGGAGGATGAGGTCGGGCTTTACCTTGCGAGCAATTTCCAGCGCTTCCTCGCCGGAGGAGGCCTCGACGAGTTCGTAGCCGCGAAAGCTCAACGTGGTACGCAGAACGCGGCGAATCTGGGGTTCGTCGTCCACGACGAGAATGCTGGCCGCGCTCATCGCAATTCGCTTTGCGGGACGACCGGCAACGTGAAGGTGAAGACGGAACCGGCGTTGAGCTGGCTGGTCACGGAAATGTTACCTCCATGGGCGGTGACGATGGCCTTGGCGATGGGCAAGCCCATGCCGGTCCCGCGGACCTGATAGCGCTGGTCTTTCCCGCGGTAAAACTTGTCGAAGATCAGTCCTTGTTCGAAGGGATCGATGCCCGGGCCACGGTCGGCGACGCTGATCGAGACGGAGTCACCCGTTTCCTCCGCGGTGATGGTGATGGGAAATTCTTTTTTGGAATAGAGATTCGCGTTATCCACCAACTGCACGAGGATATCCCTGGCCAGTTCTACATCCGCGCGGACTTTGGGAAGGCTTTCGGGCACGTGGACCACGATTTTCCGATCGGCCAGGGCCTTGTGCAGATGACCAAGAGCCGCCTCGATGAGAGTAGAGACTTCGACGGGCCGAAAATGGAGCTCGAACTCGCCAGCCTCGAGCTTGGCCATTTCGGCGGCTTCTTCGACAAGATGATTCAAGCGGTCGCATTCCTCGTTGACGATGGTGAGGAGTTCCTTCTGGTGGCGCGGATCGCGGCCGTGGGCGGAGAGGAGATCGGTGGTGGCGGCCTTGATGGCCGTGAGCGGCGTGCGGAAGTCGTGAGCGATGGAATCGAGCAACGCGGATTTCAGGCGCTCGCCCTGGCGTTCGGCTTCGGTTTCGCTCAACTGCTCGACGGCGCGCGCGCGTTCCATGGCGATGGCAGCCAGGGAGCCGATGGCATCGAGTGTCTGGCGCGAAAGGACGGCGCCGGAAATGCCGAGGCTGCCGATGGGTTTGACACCCAGTCGAACGGGGACAAAATGCAGGGGTTGCGAAGGATCGGAGCAGGTTTCGTCGCGCAGATAGGCGGTTTTCATCCGTTCTTCGTCAATTTGTGCGGCACCGTAGCCCGAACGGTAAAATTTGTCTTTTTGCGGGACGAAGAGTTCGGCTGCTCCCGCTTCGAAGCATTCGACGATGTGATTAGGGACCGCGTTCATCAGTTGGATGACATTCCCCTCGCCGAGTAGCTTCTGGCTGAATTCGTACAGGCGCTCGACTTCGCGCCGGCGGGAGTGCGCCGAGTCGGCTTCCTTGCGAACTCGGGCGGACAGCTGGCTGGCGACGATGGCGGTGATGAGAAAGGCGGCCAAGGCGATCCAGTTTTGCGGGTCGGCGATGGTGAAGGTTTTGACGGGCGGCAAGAAGAAAAAGTTGAACAGCAGCATGGCGCAGATGGACATGAAGATGGCCACCACCATGCCCCACACGGTGGAAACTGCTAGAATTGCGAGCAGAAACGACAACGCGACCGTCGTCTGGTTGACGTGCAGAAAGCGCGCATACCCGTAAGTGATGGCGATCAGCAGCACCGCGGCGGCCACGAACCCCATGCCACGGCCCGAGACGAAGCGGGTCATGCTTTCATTGTAACCTGAGATCTTTTCGCGAACGGGAGATCCACAGCGCTTGGCCAAGAAACCCGAAGAATGGCTGGAAATCGCTTCCCCCCCACCCGGGGGGCGGGGCATCTTCAAGCTATTCCTGGGATACGCTCCCGGCGTCGGGAAGACCTTCAGCATGCTGAGCGAAGCCATCCGGCGGAAGGGCCGCGGGGAAGACGTGGTGATCGGGATCGTGGAAACCCACGGCCGCAAAGGCATCCAGGAGCTGGCCGCGCAACTGGAAGCCGTACCGCGCAAGAAAATCGATTACAAAGGAACGATGTTCGAGGAAATGGACGTCGAGGCGGTTCTCGGGCGGCGCCCGCACGTTGTGCTGGTGGATGAACTGGCGCACACGAACATTCCCGGCAGCCGGCACCGGAAACGCTACGAGGATGTGCAAGAGTTGCTCGGCGCCGGGATCGACGTGGTTTCCACGCTGAATATCCAGCATATCGAGAGCATTGCGCCGACGGTGCGCGCCATCACCGGAATCACGGTTCGGGAGACAGTGCCGGACTGGGTGCCGCTGAGCGCATCGGAAACGGTGATGGTGGACCTTACGCCGGAAGCGCTGGTCAATCGCATGCGGCGCGGCGACGTTTACGGCATCGAGAAGGTCGAGCAGTCGCTGAAGAATTTTTTCCGGCGCGGCAATTTGATCGCCCTGCGCGAACTGGCCTTGCGACAGGTTGCGGAGCAGGTGGACCGCAGCCTGGAATCGTACATGGACGCGAAGCAGATCCGCGAGAACTGGGGCGTCCGGGAACGGATTGCGGTGTGCGTTTCGGCGAATCCTTCGGGGCAATATTTGATTGCACGCGCGGCCCGAATGGCGCGGCGGCTGGACGCGGAGCTATATGTGGTGCACGTGTTGCGGGAACTGGCTACGCGCGAAGAGGATCCCAAGATCCTGGAGGCGAATCTGCGGTTCGCGGAGAATCTTGGGGCATTGGTGGTGCGCTTGAAGGGGCGGAGCGTGGCGGACGCGATCGCGGAATTCGTTCAGACCAAGCACATCACGCAGGTAATTTTCGGGCGGGCGCTGGTGCGCGACTGGAAGAAGTATCTCTATTTGAGCGTGGTGCACCGATTTTTGCGCGAATCGCCTGCCGTGGACATTCATATCGTGACACAGGAGCCTGAAGGCGAGTAGCGCTTGTTGCGTGGCCGGGCGACCCAAAGATGGATTGCCAACTCAGGAAGACAAACTTCTCCATGCAGTGCTAGGATTTTCCGACATGAAAAACTCGATGAAGTCTGTTGTCCTTTTGATCTTTGCCAGTGGCCTCGTGACGCTCGTTCCAGCAGTCGCTCCAACCCAGGCTCAACCGAAGGCTCCGCCAGGGCCCGTCTTCCGGCTGGATGGCGGCAACACCACCTATGCGTTCGGCGTGAACGAACGAGGCGACCTTCAGACACTGTATTGGGGCGGCCGGGTGGGAGCGCAGGACACGATTCCCCCGGCGCACTCGTACCCGGAATGGGCTTCGTTCGATTCGCAGAATACGACAACGCCGCAGGAGTATGCAGGCTGGGGCGCGGGACTCTTCACCGAACCGGCGCTGAAGATCACCTTTCCAGATGGAAATCGTGATCTGGTGCTGCACTTTGTGAAAACTACCCCGGATGGCGAGCAGGCAATGGACGTTTTGCTGAAGGACATCTCACGCGAGATTTACGTGAAGCTGCATTACGCGATGGACGCGGAGACGGGAATCCTGGCGCGATCGGCAACTATCGAAAACCGCGGGAAAGAGCCGGTCATGATCGAACAGGCAGAGGCCGCACAATGGACGCTTCCCCCCGCGCGGTACACGCTGAGCTATCTGACCGGCCGCTGGGCCGGCGAATGGACGTTGAATCAGGAGGAGATTCGGCCGGGAGCGCGGGTGATCGAGAGCAGGCGAGGAACAACTGGCCACCAGGCGAATCCGTGGTTCGCGATTTCGCGCGACGCGAGCCAGAATCCGGCAGGCCCATTAACGGCGCCGGAGGAATACGGTGAGGTTTGGTTCGGGGCGCTGGCGTGGTCGGGCTCGTGGCGTTTTACGATCGAGGAAACGCAACTCGATTCCGTACGAGTAACGGGAGGTTTCAATCCGTTTGATTTCGGCTACAAGCTGAAACCTGGGGAGCATCTGGAAACGCCGGTATTTTATGGGGGGTATTCCGATCACGGGCTCGGCGGAGCTTCGCGGCTACTGCACGATTTCGAACTGGCGCACGTTCTGCCGCACGCTCCGCACCCCAAACCGCGTCCCGTGATTTACAACTCCTGGGAAGCGACGGAGTTTAACGTCAACGAAGCCGGGCAGATGGCGCTGGCCGAAAAGGCGGCGGCGCTTGGAGTGGACCGCTTCGTGATGGATGACGGATGGTTCGGGCAGCGCAAGGACGATCACGCCGGACTGGGCGATTGGTATGTGAATCCGCAGAAATTTCCGCACGGGCTGAAGCCGCTGATCGAAAAAGTGCATTCGCTGGGAATGGATTTCGGGCTTTGGGTGGAACCGGAGATGGTGAACCTGGATTCGGACCTCTACCGGAAGCATCCGGATTGGGTGTTGAATTTTCCTGGCCGGCCGCGTACGGAGCAGCGGAATCAAATGGTCCTGAATCTGGCGCGCCCCGATGTCCGCGAATATGTCGAGGGCTTTCTCGACAGGCTGCTCAGGGAAAACGACATCGCCTTTCTGAAGTGGGACTATAACCGGAACTGGTCGGAACCCGGGTGGGATCAATTGCCGCCGGACGAGCAGAAGGAAGTGTACGTGGCGTTCATCCGGAACCTCTATGCGATCCTGGCCGATCTGCGGAAGAAACATCCCAACGTAGAGATCGAATCGTGCTCGGGCGGCGGGGGGCGCGTGGACCTGGGAATCTTGCGGTACACGGATGAGGTGTGGCCTTCGGATAATACCGATCCGTTCGACCGGCTTTCCATGCAGGACGGGTTCACTTACGCGTACACGCCACAGGTGATGATGGCCTGGGTGACGGATTCGCCGCACTGGCTGAACTTCCGCACGACGACGCTGGAGTATCGCATGCTGAGTTCGATGCAAGGGTCGCTGGGCATCGGCGCCAACTTGAACAAATGGACGCCGGAGGATTTCGCCACGGCGAAGCGGTTGATTGCCGCGTATCACTCCGCTCAGAAGACCATCGTGCAGGGCGATCTCTACCGGCTGATCAGCCCGCGCAACGGAAGCGAGTTTTCTTCGACGGAGACAGTTTCGCCGGACAAATCGCAGGCGGTGGTTTTCGCGTTCACGCACTCGACGCAGGAGGGGCGCGGATTTCCTCTGCTGCAACTGCAGGGACTTGACTCGAAGGCGGAATATCGGCTGACGTGGATCGATGGGAAGGCGCGTGCGGGTACGCCAGAAGCGGCCTCAGGCGCCTGGTGGATGAATCACGGAATCAACCTGGAGTTGCGGGGAGATTTTCGGGCCGCGGCGTTCCGGCTGGATCGCGTGAACTGAGCTGAACGGGCAAGCGGCCCCAGATTTATTGCCGAAACACTTCGCGCACATTTGGGCGAAACAAATAGAAAAGCAGCGCGCCACCGATCAGGACGCCAGTCGCTCCTTGCCACGGTTGCCGCAAAAACGCGTTCAGCAGATCGCCAAGCATGTGCAGCGCGAGTCCGATGACCGTGAAGCGCCAGGCCCACAGGCGGCGTTTTATCCAGCCGATTCCCAAGAATATAAGCAGCACCGCAAGAAGCAGGAACGGAATACCCACTTTCCAACCCAAGGGAGCGAGTTGCGTCCACGCGGTTGGGTTCAATGCCCAGATACGCCCTAGCGAAAGATGCGGCCACAGCAAGGTGATTCCCGCGAGAGATGCCATCGTTGCGGCGAAGAAGAGGAACACACCGACAGCGCGGTGGCCCCGGGACATTTTGGGGGTTGGGGGAGTAGGTGATTGTTGGATTCGTGTGTCCACGACCGGGAATGTCCCTAGGCTTCAAGCCGAAAGCGGAAGCGCATGTCTTCGGAGTACCAGAGAATGTAGTTGGTTCCCCAGGCGTTGTTGAAGAGGTTGAAATGGATGCCGGAGTCAAAACTCGGCTGCTGACGCGAGAAATTGAGCGGCGACTGGCGGCCGACGGCGACAAGTGGAGCATCGAGAGTGGTGAAGGCGAGCGTACCGCCGGCGTCCTTGTAAGCGATTGAGTCGAGGACGGCGTGCAGATGGCGGTTGCCGCATTCGACGACGTCGAAAGGCGATACCTGCTGGCCCGATTTCTGGAGGGACCAGCCCCCAGGGGTCGGCGCGATCGGATCGAAGCTCAACCAGAGGGCTTCGGGCAGGCGCGTGGGCTGTTTCCCGAAGCAAGAGACGGTGATTTCGAGGGCGGCTCGAGAATTGTGAAGAATGTATTCGACGAAAATCTCTTTGGGAAAGCTCGCGCGGCCGGAAGCGAGTGATTCCGCATCCTGAATTTCCAGTTGTACGAGGAGGCGTTTGGATTGTGGGTCCTCGCCAGCGTCGGACCACAGCAGCGCAGGCTTCCAAATCTGGCTCTGGGCTCCGAATCGATCAATGTTGGGCTTGCCAAAATCTTTCTTGGCCCAGTCTTTGTCGCTGATGACGTATGCGGCGAAGAAGCTGTCGTAGTCTTTTTGGGAAAGCGTCTGATAGGAAAATAGTCCCAGAAGGTGCTCGGGCGAGGCCCAGTCGCGACCCGTGGATTTATGCCGGAGCATCTCAATAGCTCCCGTTGCAGGGTTCAATTGCAAAAGAAAATAGGAATTTTCGATTGTCAGCGGAGCCATGCCCTGCGGCTGAGGGAGGATGGGTCGCACGGCCTCAAGTTGAGAGATTGCGGTGGTGGCTTCGAGTTGGAGGCCGGCGGGAAGCGTGGCGAGTCCGGTGAAGAGATCGTTGCGCTTTTCCTGCCAACTGGACTCGACGACGCGGTAATTCTTCGTTGCAAGCGTCGACGTGAGTTTCTGCGGCGTGTAGTTTTCGAAGTCGAGCCATGTTTTCGTGTCGGTTCCCCAGGTGTGCTCAACTTCAAGGAGGAGATTGCGGAGCAGCTGCACATCGACAGCGTCGCCGATCTGGAGCTTGCCCTGCTGGATCCATTGGCGGCGGAGACGGCAGACCTCGCGATAGCGGGCGACTTTCAAAGGATCGCTGCCGACTCCGTGAATCCACGTATCGCCAATTTCCTGGTCGACAACCGGCAAGGAGTGAGCGTGCGGTGCGATTTCGTTTGCAACCGTGCTCAGGTTGGTTGCGACGATCTCGGCACTGGGGAAACGCCTCTTTAGATCGTCGTGAGTATCGGCGATTTCCTCTGACGTGTGCGGCCCAGTGTTGTCGTCGCGGACGACGATGGCGACGGCGAGTTCGGAGTTTGGGACCACGGTTACGGCTCCATAGCCGGAGTGATACATCACGGCGAGCGAGGCTCCGGAGGAATCCTGCCAGCGAAAAATTGGCGGAAGCAATGCGGGACGACTGGCCTCGTTGACGCCGATGTCGAGGAAAGTGACCCTGCCGGCGGCAAGCGGCGCAATGATTCCCCGCGTGTGGCCGGGCACGTCGGTCATTTTTGCGCCGGTAGTTTTTGTGCCAAAGCGGCGATCGAGGGATTCAGAGAGCGCGATGGAACCGGAGATCAAAGCCGGGTCCATCAGTTCGGTCTGCCAGGTGAACGGCAGCGCGTGCCAGGCGATGTAGCCCGAGCGGATGGCCTGCTCCATTTTCTTGCGCTGCTCCGGAGTTGCCTGTTCGAGGTATTCGTAGAGAAGCCAGGAGCCGGTGGTCCAGACGTAGCGGCTGGGGCCGGGCCGGTTGGCAGCCGCGGCGATGGCGATAGCTTTGGGGAAGAAATCCTCGAAGTAGCGGCGGACGATGTTTGCCTGCGTGTCCACGAAGCCGGCGTCAAAGTGGCATTTGAAAACAGCGAGGACGCGCTTGATGGCGGGATCGACCGTCGCTGGCCCTGCAAGAGAGTTGAGGTCGCGCGCGGCGGATGAGCCGCCAAGGCATGCACCGCTCGCGACCAGCAGATTCCCCAGAAAGTTTCGGCGGCGCATCCCTGCCCTTCTTTTCGGGTTTATGGAACTGCTGCCATCGTAGCACCTGTGCGGGAGGCCCTAGAAAAGATAAGGATAGCGCTCCGAGAAAATCCATATGGCGGCGCAAGCGCGCGGCGCAGCCATCACTTTTTCTTTGGCGGAGGCGGATAGTTTTTCAAGAGTTTGGCGACGGACTTTTGGATATTTTTCTGGCGTTTTTCGGGCTTGGCCTTGGTGTCGATGGTTTTAGATACAATGCCGCGCCAGACGAGTTCCTTTTTCGCGGCGTCGTACATATCCAGGTCGAGCTGGCCGGTATAGATCGTGGAGGTCGAGACCGTGGTGGTGCTCATGCGCATGCCGCCATACCAGCCTCCGCCCCAGCCCGGACCGTAGCCCCAGCCGCTGCCGTAGGCGTTGAGTTCTTTTTCCGTGCCAATGGATGTCTGGTAGCCGAGATAAAGATCGGCACTATCGGAGTCCGTCTTCGTGAGGCCTTTCTTGGCGAGCTCCGCGTCAATCGCGGATGTGATTTGCCGGGCGGTGATTTCGTCCACCTGCTCGGCGTTCTTGATGTTCACCCATTTGTAGGTTTTGAATTGAGAGAAATTCACGTCCTGCGCGTAGTCGTAGCGGACATCCTGGGCGGCGAGTCCCGCGGCGGACAGCAAGACAAATGCGAAGATAGCCAGCAAGCGTACTTTCATGGATACATTCTCCTTTTTGCTTTTCGGGCGGGCCTGGCAACAAAGCCTTTCGCGCCCGGGGATTCGCGCCTTCTTGTGAATGACGCCTCGCCGGCATCGGCGCTATTTCAACCGCTCCAGGACGTATCGCCGGATATCGAGGCTCAAATCTTCCATGGGAGCGTAAAAGCCGAACTCGTGGACGCGAGCCTCCGTCCCCTGTTGGACGCGTTTGCAGATTTCCCAGTCCTGGCGGTTGACGAGATCCCAAAAATCAATAGCATCGTTGGGAGCAAAATCCGGCTTGGCCATTTCCTCGGGATGGAAAAGGAAGTCGCAAATGACGGTGGTGTGATTGGGCGATTTCGGCCAGATCGTGAAGGCCGCCACATGGTCGCAGGCGAGGCTGAGCAGGAGATTCGGATAGATGAGTTCGCCCTTGTGCCGGATTTTTTCATGTTCATCGAGACCCGGAAACGGACTGCGGTTTGTCTTTCCAGTCCAGGTGAAGGTGACGGCTCCGTCTTTGTGCGGAATTCCCCGCTCCCACTCGAGGCCCGAACCACCCCGCTGACGGAACGCGGGAACAAGGTCGCACAATTCCGGATGGACGGCGCCGCAATGGTAGCACTCGTTGTAATTTTCGAGGATGATCTTCCAGTTCGCGGCGACTTCGTAGACGAGGCGCTTGGCGGTTCGCAATTTGCGCAAAGGATAGCGGCGCACACGCTCCATCGGTTCGCCAAAGGTCGTGAGAAGTGACTTGCCTTCGCGCGCCGCTGCCTCCGGTGTGAGATTCAGGAAAATGAAACCGCCCCAAAGCTCGACGCCGACCGGATAGAGGGAGAAATCGGCCTTGCAGAATCCTTCGGCTTCTTTCGCGTAGGGAGCGCTGAGCAATTTTCCGTCGAGGCCATAGGTCCAGAGGTGATAGGGGCAACGGATACCATTGGCGCCGAGCACGCCGCCATTCAACTTGATGTCCGCGGCCACCGATTCGCCAGGTTCGGGGAGCAGCCTGGAACCGCGGTGGCGGCAAACGTTGTAGTGAGCGCGAATCTCACCTTCTTTGGTGCGAACGACGAGAATGCTTTCGCCGAGGATATTGAGGACCAGCACGTCTCCCGGAGCGGGAAGCTGCTCTTGGCGCGCGGCGCAGAACCATTCACGACAGAAGATTTTTTCTTTTTCCTGGGCGAGGATCTCCGTGGTGCGGTAATAATCGCTCGGCAACGACTTCTGCATTCTGGAATTATTAACGGCGTCTGGTGTCATAGAGTGCGCTTTGGGAAGATTAATCTTTCCAGCGTCCGCGCTTCAAGTCGCGCAAGACCTGTTTGGCAGCGTTTCTTCCCGGGGCCCCAGTCACCCCGCCACCGGGGTGCGCGCCCGCGCCGCAGAGATACATGCCCTGCACGGGCATACGGTACTGCGACCAGCCTGGAACCGGGCGCATGAAGAAAAGTTGCTCGAGATTCAGATCGCCGTGAAAGATGTTGCCTTCGGTCAATCCGTAGGTGCGCTCCAGATCCAGCGGGGTCAAAACCTGGCGAGCGAGGATCGCAGCGGAAACATTGGGAGCAAACTCGGCAATTTTCTTCACGACGCGGTCGCCAAGAAGCTCGCGCTTCTCGTCCCAATTCCCTTCCCGGAGTTTGTACGGCACATACTGTACAAAACACGTGAGGATGTGGCGGCCGGGTGGGGCGAGCGAATCGTCAGCATTTGAAGCTACCACGCAATCCACCCAGAGTTCCTCAGGAATATCGCCGAACTTCGCAATATCGTAGCAGCGTTCGGCGAATCCGAGCGATGAGACGATGGTGAACAGCGAGCGCTCCTGGGGAGACGCATTGGGCGGTGTTCCGGTGAAACGCGGCTCTTCGCCGAGAACCATGTTGACCTTGGCACACGGGCCAGCCATGCGGATCCCGCGCACCGCTTCGACGAAGTCGGCGGGAAGTTCCTTGATATCGGTCAGTTGAAGGAAGGTTCGCTTGGGATCAGCGTTTGAGAGGACGACCTGGGCGCGGAGTTCGGTGCCGTCTTCGAGCGTGACGCCGCGAATACGGCCATTTTGTGCGTTGATGCGAGCGACGGCGGCTTTGGTGTAAGTCTCAGCACCGAGATGTTTTGCGGAGGCTGCGAGGGCCTGGGTGATGGCACCCATGCCGCCCATGACGTGGCCGTAAAATCCTTGCAATTCGTGTTCGCCGCCACTGAGGAGGTGAAAGAGAAGTCCGATCGCCGTGCCCGGCTGGTAAGGCCCGCCATGTTTGCCGTAGACATTGTTCGCCAGGAACATTGTCTTCATCTTTTCGGTTTCGTAATTTTTGTCGAGGAATTCGCCAAGGCTACCGGTGAGAAATGCCACGAGTTGCGCGACTTCAGCGTTCGTGATGCCGCGCAATCGCTTGCCAACACGCAAAAGATCGCCCCAGCCTTGGAGAGAGCCGGTGTCCACTTCGGGCGGGGGCTCCATGAAGAAGGGTTGCAGATAGCGCGCAAGCTTTTTAAGCTCGGTATCCACTTTGACGAAACGCTCCGCGTCCTTCGCCGAGATTTTGCGGAATTCCGCGACGGCGCGGTCGCGATTCGCCCACCAGGGCACGAGGTGGCCGTCGGCAAACGGGACCTGGAGGCCCGGGTCGCACGGGACCATGCGCAGGCCGAATTCCGCCAGGCGTAATTCGCGAATCACTTCCGGGCGCAACATGCTGGCGATGTACGAAGTCGTGGAAGCGCGGCAACCGGGCGCAATCTCTTCGGTGACGCAGCAGCCACCGACGATTTCGCGCCGCTCCAGCACAGCGGTTTTGCATCCCGCGCGGGCGAGATAGGCGGCGGCGGTCAAGCCGTTGTGGCCGGCGCCGATCACAATCGCGTCATAGGCGGTCTGGAAGCGGTTCATTCGGAACCATTCCGGGCGATGGTCTGCCAGAGAAAGTGGTGATGTTCTATCACATTCGCAAACGCAAAGAACAATCAGAACAAGCCAGGAGTATCGAAGGGCAATCCGACATAATTTTCGGCAAGAGAAGTGGAGGCCGCCCGCGAAGCGATGACATAGCCAAGTTCCGCGAGATGGATCTGGTGGGAATAGGCGTCTTCGTCGGGGAAACGGTGCAGCATGGAGGTCATCCACCAGGAAAAGCGCTGGCACAGCCAGACGCGCGTGAGGCAGCGCTCGGTATATTGGCCCAGCGCTTCCCTGCTGCCTCTCTTATAGAACTCGACGAGGCCCCGGGTGAGGACGCGCACGTCAGCGACGGCGAGGTTGAGCCCCTTCGCCCCCGTTGGCGGGACGATGTGGGCGGCGTCGCCGAGCAAGAATAGTTTGCCGAATTGCATCGGGGCGGCGACGAAGCTGCGCATCGGCGTGATGCCCTTCTGGAAGATCGGGCCGTCGTTGAGGGCAAAGCCGTCGCGGGTGGCCATACGCTCGCGGAGCTCGGTCCAAATGCGATCGTCCGACCAGTCGGCGATGTCTTCGTCTGGCGGGCATTGCAGATATAACCGCGAAATTTCCGGCGAGCGCATACTGAGGAGAGAAAAGCCTCGCTCGTGATACGTGTAGATGAGTTCGTGGGAAGCGGGCGGGACATGGGCAAGGATGCCGAGCCAGGCAAAGGGAAAATGGCGCTCGTAGAAGCGGATCTGAGCGGCTGGGATCGCGGGCCGGCAAATGCCGTGGAAGCCGTCGCAACCGGCGATGAAGTCGCATTCGATAGAATGTTCCGCGCCGTTTTCCACGTAATGGATTCGTGGGCGAGCGTCAAACTCGCTTACGCGCCTCGCTTCCGCCTCGAAAAAAATGGGCGCGCCATAGCCTAGCCGCGCGGCGATCAAGTCCTTCACTACTTCCTGCTGCGCGTAGACGGTGATGGATTTGCCGACGAGGTCCTGGAAATCGATGCGGTGGCCTTTGCCAGCGAAGCGCAGTTCGACGCCGCGATGCTGGAGTCCCTCGCGATCCAATCGGGCGCCGACGCCCGCGGCGCGAAGCATCTCGACCGTGCCTTGTTCGAGCACCCCGGCGCGGACACGGCTTTCGACGTACTCGCGGGTGTGACTTTCGAGGACGACACTCTCAACGCCCTGCAGATGGAGGAGATGCGCGAGCATCAGACCGGCGGGACCGGCTCCGATTATTCCCACTTGGGTGCGGAGGGTTGCCATGTATGTGGCGTCTCTAGCCTGGGTCAGGCAAATTTTTCGATAACTTCTTTCGGGATCGGCTGGCTCTTCACTTTGGCCGGATCGCCAGCGTCGCGAATCGTCCAGACGCGCTTCTCGAGGCCTTCGACAGCCAGTATTTCTCCGCGAAACAGCTTGTGGTTGAGAGAGAAGCTGCTCTTGCCCCAGTGGGTCACGCAGGATTCGACAGTGACGAGGTCGCCGAACGATGAAGGCATAATGAAATTGCAGCTCGCCTGCACCAGCGGAATCCCCGCAATCCGGAAGCGGCGAAGCATTTCGGCCTTCGGGTAGCCCAAAGCCCGATGAAACAAAGCGTTCGTGCACGCATCAAAGTATTCGAAATACCGTGGGAAGAAAACGATGCCGAACGGGTCGCAATCGCCCCATTCGATCTGAATTTCGCGCCGGTTGGTGAGCATGTTGGACGTGTGGTTGTGCCGGCCAATGTGGCCCAAAAGAAGTCTACTCCACGCCAGCCAATTCACGCAGCGGGTTTGCACGGTGCTTGTGCGTTTACGGTAGACTGAAAGCAAGGGAAAGAACTCCAGAACATGACGACTGCCTATATTTGTGACGCCATCCGCACGCCCATCGGGCGGTATGGCGGGGCGCTTTCAAGCGTGAGAACCGACGACCTGGCGGCGCTGCCCATTCAGGAACTCGTGCGGCGGAATCCGACGATCGATTGGGGCGCGCTGGACGACGTGATCTATGGGTGCGCGAATCAGTCCGGCGAAGACAACCGGAACGTTGCGCGCATGGCGCTGCTGCTGGCGGGGCTGCCGAAAGAGGTCTCGGGAACAACGGTGAACCGGCTGTGCGGTTCGAGCATGGACGCCGTGGCGATTGCGGCACGCGGGATCAAAAGCGGCGAAATCGAGTTGCTGATTGCCGGGGGCGTGGAAAGCATGTCGCGCTCGCCCTTCGTGGTGGGCAAAGCCGAAACAGCGTTCGCACGGAATCTGAAACTGGAAGATACGACGCTTGGGTGGCGCTTCGTGAATCCGGCGATGAAGGCGAAATATGGCACGGACCTGATGCCGGAAACCGCGGAGATTGTTGCCGAGGAATTTCATGTTTCGCGCGCGGACCAGGATGCGTTCGCGCTACGCAGCCAGCAACGCACGGCCGCCGCAATGAAGGCGGGGCGCCTGGCGGAAGAGATTTTTGCGGTGCCGATTGCGCAGAAGAAGGGCGAGCCGATTCTGGTTTCGATGGACGAGCACCCACGACCTGACACGACCCTGGAAGCGCTGGCAAGACTGAAAGGGGTGGTGAAGCCGGAGGGCACGGTCACCGCCGGAAACGCTTCGGGTATCAACGACGGAGCTTGCGCGCTGCTGGTGGCTTCGGAGGCGGCGGCGAAGAAATATGGGCTTACGCCAAAAGCGCGTGTTGTGGCGGCGGCGACTGCCGGTGTTGCGCCTCGCATAATGGGCATGGGTCCCGCGCCCGCAAGCCGTAAGGTTTTGGCCAAGGCGGGTTTGCACATCGGGCAGATGGACGTGATCGAATTGAACGAGGCGTTCGCTTCGCAGGCGCTGGCCGTATTGCGTGAATTGGGCGTGGCGGACGAAGCGCCGCACGTGAATCCGAACGGCGGAGCGATTTCGATTGGACATCCGCTGGGGGCGAGCGGCGCGCGACTCGTCACGACGGCGGTTTATCAATTGCAGCGCACCAAGGCGCGCTATGCGCTATGCACAATGTGCATCGGCGTGGGTCAGGGGATTTCCGTGATTCTGGAGCGCGCCTAGCCGCGGGCCATCTCCGGCTATCTTGAATTGGGCGTGCGTCGACTCCTGTGAGCTGCAAACACCACTACCTGCCCATTGCGATGTATCCTAGCGGAAGAGGGCCGGCGCAAGCGAGAGCCCTGCTGCGAGGAGACCATTGCGGCGATGCGGCTCTACGACAAACTTTTCCGGAACGAGGCCCTGGACCGGATCTTCTCCGCTCACGAAACCATTCAAAGCCTGCTGCAATTTGAAGCGGCGCTGGCTCGGGCGGAATCCCAAGCAGGCGTGATTCCGGAGCCCGACGCGCGCGCTATTTCGGCCGCTTGCCACGCGGAAAATTTCGACCTCGAAGATATTGCCAAGCAGGCCGCACATTCCGGCAACGTTGCGATTCCCCTGGTGAAGCAGCTGACCGAGCAGGTGACGAAGTCGAACAAGGGCGCGGCACGCTTTGTTCATTGGGGCGCAACCAGCCAGGACGCACTGGATACGGGGATGGCGCTGCAACTGCGGCGCGGACTGGAAGTGATAGATCGCGACCTGGGCCGGCTCATTCCTGCGCTGGCGGAATTGGCGGAAAAGCATCGGAGCACTCCCGTGGTAGCGCGGACATGGATGCAGCAGGCGCTTCCGGCCACCTTTGGCTTCATTGTGGCCGGGTGGCTGGATGCCATGTTGCACCATCGCCAACGGCTGGTGGAGCTGCGCGCGCAGAACCTGGTGCTGCAGTTCGGAGGCGCGGTGGGGACTCTCGCCGCACTGTCCGGCCGCGGCGAGCAGGTAGCCAGGGCGCTGGCCAGCGAGCTGCACCTGCCGCTGCCCCCGATTCCGTGGCACACACATCGCGGACGGTTTGCGGAGATCGCCGCGGCGCTTGGCATCTGCGTTGCTTCGCTGGGGAAAATTGCGAGGGACATTTCCTTGCACGCGCAGACGGAAATCGGGGAGCTCGCCGAGCCGGCAGCGGAAGGGCGCGGAGGCTCGTCCACGATGCCGCACAAGCGCAATCCGGTGACCTGCGCGACGGTGCTAGCCGCGTCGGTTCGCGTACCCGGGCTGGTGGCGACGGTGTTGAGCGCCATGCAGCAGGAACACCAGCGCGCGCTGGGCGGCTGGCAGGCGGAGTGGGAGACGCTTCCGGAGATCGTATGCCTGGCGGGAGGCGCGCTGCATCATTTGGCAGAGATGCTTCCCGGCCTGCAAGTGAATGACGCACGGATGCGGGAGAATCTGGAGGCCACGAACGGATTGATCTATGCGGAGGCAGTATCCATGGCGTTGGGCGATCGGCTGGGCAAGCTACCCGCGCACATGCAGGTGGAGGCTGCGTGCCGGAAAGCAGCTATGGAAAAGCGCCATTTGAAGGATGTGCTGCGAGAGGAAACCGGCTTGCGCGGCTATTTGACTCCGGCTGATCTCGAGAGCCTCTTTGACGTTCGAAACTATTTGGGGAACGCGGATGACTTCGTGCGCGGCGTTCTGGCGCGCGCAAACGGCTCAGCGGCCGCCCGCTGAGCCAGAAGGGAAACGACCATGGCTTTCGCAAAAATTTCCGATGCAGAGTTGTTGTATCAGTGGGACGGGCCCGCGGGGGCGCCCGTCGTCGTCTTCTCGAATTCGCTGGGCACCACCCATCGCATGTGGGATCCGCAGGTGGAAGCGTTCAGCCGTGACTTTCGGGTCCTGCGCTACGATAGCCGCGGGCACGGACAATCCAGTGTGACGCCCGGGCCGTACAACATCGAGCAGCTGGCAGGCGATGTGGTGCAACTTCTGGATGAGCTGAAGGTCGAGCGGGCGAATTTTTGCGGATTGTCGATCGGTGGCATGGTCGGGATGTACCTGGGCGCGAACGCCGCCGCACGCTTCCCGAG
>Ga0335082_10000098_pt1 | contig 88265 bp, 78 predicted proteins | sample Lox_Sample_41_FD_206718 | JGI IMG/M metagenome (GOLD analysis project Ga0335082, IMG submission 206718) | Soil microbial communities from Loxahatchee National Wildlife Refuge, Florida, United States - Lox_Sample_4.1 | ecosystem: Environmental > Terrestrial > Soil > Wetlands | place: USA... | reverse complement strand
ATCCAAAGTTTCCGCCGCCGGAATCGCGCAAGCAGATGCGCAACATTCACTGGCGCCATCTGAACTCGATGCGCATTCTCTCCATGCCGGACAAGTGGGAATTTCCCTGGTTCGCGGCCTGGGACCTAGCGTTCCAATGCATCACGCTGGCGCTGGTCGATCCCGAATTTGCCAAGGAAAACCTGTGGGTGCTGCTGTTCGAGCAGTTCCAGCATCCCAACGGACAGATTCCGGCGTATGAATGGGAATTTTCCGATCTTAATCCTCCCGTGCACGCCTGGGCATGCTGGCGCGTCTATCAGAGTGAAAAACAGCGCACCGGCAAGGGCGATGCGGTCTTCCTGGAAAAATGCCTGCACAAGTTGCTGATGAACTTTGCCTGGTGGGTGAACCGCGTCGATAGCGAAGGCAACAACGTTTTCGAAGGCGGGTTTCTGGGGCTGGACAACATTGCTGTCGTCGATCGCGGGGAGAAGTTCCCCAACGGTGCCATCCTCGAGCAATCCGACGCCACCGGCTGGATGGGTTTCTTCTGCCTCTACCTGATGCGCATTGCTTTGGAGTTGGCCAATCAGAATCGAGTGTACGAAGGCGTCGCGACCAAGTTCTTCGAGCACTTTATCTATATCGGGGCCGCGATGAAAAAAATGGGCGGCCGCAACTACCAGTTGTGGGACGAGCAGGAAGGCTTTTTCTACGACGTCCTCCGTTATCCCAACGGAGAATTTCACAAGTTCCGTCTGCGCTCGCTGGTAGGCCTGATTCCGCTGTACGCCATTGAAGTGCTCGAAAGCGAGGAACTGGCGGCTCATCCCGGTTTCTTGCGCGACGTCGAATGGTTCATTCACAATCGTCCTGACTTGGTGGGAGACGCATGTTACACCGTGGGCGACGGCAAGAAACGCTACGTGCTTTCGATTGCTGATCCTAACCAGTTCAAGCGTCTGCTGCAACGTATCTGGGACCCGGACGAGTTTCTTTCACCCTATGGCATCCGCAGCCTCTCCAAATATCATGAGCAGCATCCTTTCCAGTTCGGCGATCGCTCCATGGGGTACGAACCGGGAGAGGCGGCAGTGAAGCTCAAGGGAGGGAATTCTAACTGGCGTGGCCCCATCTGGTTCCCCACTTCATACTTGCTGATCCATTCCTTCCTGCGTTTCGGCGATGCGGTCGGCACGCAATTCTCGTTACCGACTGCGGTCAGCAAGGACCAGTCTGTCACGCCCCACGACATCGCGCGTGAAGCGGCCAACCGCATGATCTCGATCTTCAAACGCGGAGCCAACGGCAAACGGCCTTGCTTCGGTTCCTATCGCAAGTTTCAGGATGATCCACGCTGGAACCAGTGCCTGCTCTTCAATGAGTACTACCACGGCGATAGCGGGATGGGTCTGGGAGCGAGCCACCAGACGGGGTGGAGCGGCCTGGTGGCGAATCTGATCGACGAATGGCGGCGATAAAGCGATGGTCCTCCGCAAACGTCTCTTGCTCGCGCTCGGTCTGTTGCTGATCCTGATCGTGATCAGCACCACGGGATATCGCTCGCTCGGCGGCCCCTCCGTCACCTTCCTCCAGGCCCTGTACATGGCGGTCATAACTCTGGCCGGTGTGGGCTACGGAGAAATTGTTGATACCAGCCACAACCCCGTGCTGCGCGTGTTCAACATCGGCATTGTGCTCTTTGGGGTCGCGATCACGGTTTATGTTTTTTCGATCGTGGCCGCCTTCATGGTGGAGATGGAATTCAAAAAGCCTTTCTGGAGGCGCAGAATGCAGCATCACATAGACCAGCTGACCGGCCACCACATTGTCTGCGGCCTGGGAGACACCGGACGGTGCGCGGTGGCGGAGCTGCAGAAAACCAATACTCCTCACGTGGTGGTGGATATCTCCGAAGAAAATATCCGCAAGTTGAAGGAGTTGCATCCCGGCACCCTGCAGGAAATGCTCTACGTAGTGGGCGATGCCACCGAGGAAGACACTCTGGAAAAAGCGGGCCTGAGTCGTGCTGCTGGACTCATCGCCGGCCTGCCTCTGGACAAGGACAATCTGGTCGTGACCGTCATCGTGCGCCAACGCTTTCCCAAGATGCGCATCGTGGCGCGCTCCGCCGAGCGCAAGTTTGCCGAACGCATGCTGCGCGCCGGAGCCAATTCAACGGTTTCCCCCAGTCAGATCGGGGGAATGCGGTTGGCCAGTGAACTGATCCGCCCACACGTAGTCGCGTTTCTCGATACCATGCTCAAGGAGCAAGGCAGGACCGTGCGGGTTGAGGAGATCGAAGTCAAGGCCACCTCACCATGGACGGGCAGCTCTCTTCATGACCTGAACCTCAAGGGCCGTTACAACCTTCTTGTTCTCGGGGTGAAGCGTCCCACGACGGAAGGCGCTTTGGATCTGCAGGTCAACCCGCCCGACCAGTCAGTTGTGGACCGCCAGTTCATCCTTATCGCGATGGGCGACATAAAAGACATCCAGCGTGCCCGCCAGGATGCGGGAATCTAGATTCGAGCGAAGGAAGAATTGTTGCAGAACTCAACATAACTCGCCGTGTCATCCCGGTGAAGTCGAAGGACCCCTATTCCAACTCCAAAGGCTTCAGTCCGAGCCCGCGTGCGCCGGATAGTGGTTCTTCGACGCGCGGCTCCTTCGCGTAGCGATGCAACCGCCCCGCTCAAGATGACAGATGAAGTCCTTCGGTGACCTCTTAACGGTTCGCTAAGCGACGCCGACGGCTGCGTTAATCTGTACTTTCACTTTCAGCGCGTCACCCAGTTTGACGAAACCATCCAGCCAGGCCTGCGCCTCGGCGTCGCCTCGTTCGGCGCGCTCCCGAACATCGCCGGCGGTCGTTCGCATCATTGCGTAGTACGTGTTCTGTGCCTCCCAAAGGCGGACCTGAAATGGCAAAGTGATGACCAAAGCAATGGTTTCCAGCAATCGTTGCAGCAGGCCGGGTTCCGTGGGGTTGGCAACGAAGCGGGTGAAGAGGCGTTCAATGGTGCGGCGCAACGCAAATTCCAACGTTACGGCGTCGGGTGTGACGCCGGTGCGCCGTATCTCCTCCAGGATTGCCTTGGACTTGGCCAGGTCCACTTCTTCCGCCGAGAAGGCGTCGAGCAGGTCTGAATTCAGCGTGAAGTCCACCGCCAGCGCGAAGCGCCTGGGAAGAGGCACCCCCAGGTCGGTCACGAAGCGGATCAGATGCGCATGCTCGTCGGTAAAATTGCGGTACATGGCGCGGGCCTCGTTGGTCGCCTCTTCCAGAATAATGCCGAGTATTTTTCGTTGTTCGTCGCGGAAGAGCAGTCGCAGAGTGTAGGTGCCGGAACTGAAGTTCTTGTCGATCAGGCGCACCAACTCCGCCAGATCGCCGCTGACTAGCGACTGGTCGAGTTCCTGATCGAGAGTGCGGTAGGCTCCCTCGCCCTGGTACTGTCGCACTCCTCCAATTACGCTGTGGTCTGCGAGATGCAATACCCCAAAAGTGACCTGGTCGGATTCCCACGTGATTTCCGATGTAACACTGGCCTGCCCCAGCACTACTCGCACTTTTCCCTGTCGCGAGGTGCGGTAATCCATCTTTTCGACGTCGTAGCAGTAGATGTGAGTGCTTTGTCCGTACTCCGCGAACAGTGAGCTAACGGCGTAGTGGGCCCCGACCTTTTCCAGGTCAACCATCGCGGGCTGGACGTAACGCTCGTAAATGGACCTGCCATCGCCCTGTTCGGGAAGGTTGCTGCGCGCCTGCGCCAGCAGTTCGAGAAACGGCGCGGCCAGACCGTCGTCGGAGAACAATTGTCCGGCCAGTTGCAGGGCGCGGCCGGCATACTGAATCACCTGCACCGTTTCAATTCCAGAGAGGTCGTCAAAGAACCAACCACAGCTGGTGTACATCAGCATCAGATAGCGTTGCAGCTCAAGCAGCTTCAGTCCGGTCACGGTTTCAGCCTGCGAAAGCTCTCGCTTGGCCTGCGCAGTCATGAAGCGAATGATGTTCTCGCGGGAGCGGTCAAGAATTACGTCGATATACGCATCCCGGGTTTGCCACGGGTTTTCGAAGAGCTTTTTCGCTTCGGCCTCGTAACGTGGGGCGGCCGTATCGCGCAGCCAGTCGAAGGCTTGCCGCAAGGGCGCTCTCCACTGCTGGCTCCATCCGGCATGTCCCCCAGAGTTGCAACCACAATCGCTGCGCCAACGTTCAACCCCGTGAGCGCAGCTCCAGGAGGTGTTTCCGACGATCTTGGCCTCCTGCGTGGGCGGATGTTTTTCCAGATATTCCGCATAATTGGTCAGGCGCGCCTGCTGGCTGGTTTCAATATTGTGCAAGGCGAAAGCCAGGGCCATGTCCCCGTAGGCTCTGTGATGCCCGTAAGTCTCGCCGTCGGTGGCGATGTGAACCAGTTGAGGCCAAGTCCGCGCATCGGAAAATGCGCCCAGCAGCCGGTCGGAAAATCGCTTGCCGTCCGCCAGGAGGTCCTCGAAGGCAATAGCGCGAGAAATAGGGCCATCGTAGAAAAACACACTGATCGCTCGTCCCGAAGGCAGGCGCACCGCGTAAGCCATCGAGGGATCAACTCTGCCTCCGTCAACCTTGCGCCACGCCCGTCCGCCCAGCGGCCTCACCCGTCCCGCCTGGTACGGAGAGAGAATGGTGAACTTGATGCCTAACTCGGTGAGGACGTCCAGGGTTTGCAGGTCTACCGCCGTCTCCGGCAGCCACATACCCTCGGGACGGCGGCCGAATCGCTTTTCAAAATCGCGAATTCCCCAAAGAATCTGAGTGTATTTGTCCTGGCGCGTTGCCAAGGGAAGAATCATGTGGTTGTAGGCCTGGGCCACGGCAGAGCCATGGCCGGAGAAAAGCCGCTGGCTCTCACGGTCAGCGGTCAGGATCGCTTCATACACCGCCGGGCTCTTCTCCTCCATCCATGAAAGCAGGGTAGGACCGAAGTTGAAGCTGATTTTCGAATAGTTGTTGACGATCTGCAGAATGCGCCCATCGCCATCCAGAATGCGCGAAGCGCTGTTAGGGGCATAGCACTCTGCGGTCACCCGCTCGTTCCAGTCATGATAGGGATAAGCGGAATCCTGGTATTCCACCGCCTCCAGCCACGCATTTTCCCGCGGCGGCTGGTAGAAATGGGCATGAATGCAGACGTACCGTTCCATCAAGTCTCCCGGATTGTCGCCTCAACGCGCGCGACGAGGGGCGAGAAGGGCAATCTAGTGGATTTTCCTTCAATCTCTCCTGAACCTGCCAAGAACAACCGCTGCCATTGCTCCTGCATCTTCGGAACTGTCATTTATTGCTAGTCAACATAGGCTATCAGTAAAACTCGCAGATTTGATGCCGCATGTTCATTTCGGGTTCCACACAGCCAACGCTATCTGTTTATACTCATGCGGGCATGCACCAGGCGGTCAGAGCGACCCTCTCTCTCGGCGGAACGACATTGCAGGGCCGCGAAAGTCCGAGGTTGCCGGCGGCAACTTCATCCTTATTTCATTGCAGTCTCAGATTACGACCGAGGCGATTGAGTGAACCGCAGATCCTCATTAGAACCGGCTTATGTCCCCTGTTCAACTTATCGTATTCAGCTCAATCTGCACTTTACATTTACCCAGGCCGCGGCCGTGGTCTCGTATCTGCACGATCTGGGGATCACAGACTGCTACACCTCCCCTTTCCTGATGGCCCACCCCGGCAGCATGCATGGCTATGATGTCACCGATCACACCCGCTTCAATCCTGAAATCGGTTCGGATGAACAATTCACCGAGTTCGCTGAGCGCTTGCAGCAACGCGGCATGGGGCTGATCGTGGATGTCGTGCCCAACCACATGTGCATCACACACTCCTCGAACTTGTGGTGGTGGGATGTGCTGGAGAACGGGCCCAGTTCGGACTATTCCCGCTACTTCGATATTGATTGGAACCCTCCCAAATCAGAGCTGGCCAACAAAGTCCTTTTACCTTTTCTGCCCGACCAGTTTGGCCTGGTGCTCGAGAATCAATCCATTCGGGCTCTGTATGACGGCGGTGGCTTTGTCCTGGATTCGCTGGGCATTCACTTTCCTCTGGCCCCTCGTTCCTGGACCCCGTTGTTGGAACGAATGCTGGTGAAGGCTAAAGAAAGACTGACCGACGGCGATGGTCACGTGCTGGAGTTGGAGAGCATTATCACAGCCATCTCCCATCTCCCCCGGCGGGAGGACATGGACCTGGCCAGGGTCCGGGAGCGCCAGCGCGAGAAAGAAGTCATACGCCGCCGTCTGGCTGCCCTGGTCGAAGACAGCGATGTGGTGCGCGCCTGCCTGAAGGAAGTATTGATCATCATCAATGGCAGCAAAGGCCACCCGCACAGCTTTGACGCGCTGGAGAAGATTTTGGACGACCAGGCTTACCGCTTGAGTTTCTGGCGGGTCGCCTCCGACGAGATTAACTACCGCCGGTTTTTCGACATCAACGACTTGGCCGCGATCCGGGTGGAGAACCCGGAGGTATTCGGCATCGTTCATCGCATTCCGTTCGACCTGATCCGGAAATCGCTGGTGTCGGGTATCCGCATTGATCACCCCGACGGTTTGTTCGATCCTCTGCGCTATTTCGAAGACCTTCAGGCTCAGGCCCCGCTGCCCGGCGAGGCTGCCAACCCATCAGGCAACGGTGTCCGGCGGCGTCTTTACCTCGCCGCGGAAAAGATCCTGGTGGGTGATGAAGAGCTGCGTCCGGGATGGGCCATCGAGGGCACCACCGGCTATGGCTTTCTTAACCTGCTCAACGGACTCTTCGTGGATGCTTCCAAGGGACGTTTCTTCCAGCGGCTGTACCGGAAGTTTACCGGGTGGTCGCAGAGTTATCCCGACCTGATTTACGAGAGCAAGCGGCTGGTCATTCAGGTTTCGATGTCCAGTGAACTCAATGTTCTTGCCCGCCGCCTGGACCGCATTTCCGAGCAGCATCGCCGCTCCCGCGACTTCACTCTGGAAAGTCTGAGCGATGCTCTGCGCGAAGTGATCGCCTGTTTTCCCGTCTACCGCACTTATATCCGGACCGACACCGAGCATCCCGACGAACAGGACGAACGCTACATCCGCGTGGCCATCAAGACCGCGAAGCGCCGTAACCCGGCCACCAGCGGATCGGTTTTCGATTTCATCCAGGACCTGCTGTTGCTGAAAGACCCGGACAGCATCAGCGACGCCGACCGCGCCGAACGCCGCCTGTTCGTCATGCGCTTCCAACAGCTCACCGGGCCGGTGATGGCCAAGGGGCTGGAGGACACGGCGTTCTATCGTTACTGTCCGCTGCTGTCGCTTAACGAAGTGGGTGGCTCTCCCGATCGATTCGGAGTTGCGACTGCTCACTTTCATGCGAAAAACCTGGCCCGTCGCCACTTGTGGCGAAATGCCATGCTGGCCAGTTCCACCCACGATACCAAGCGCAGCGAAGACGTGCGCGCCCGAATCAATGTGCTTTCGGAAGTTCCGGCGGAGTGGTATCGCGCCATCCGCGCCTGGCAGCGCCTGAATGAGCAAAAGAAAATACAGGTGGCCGGCGAAAACGTGCCCAGCGCCAACGAGGAATACTTCTTGTATCAGACACTGCTGGGAGCCTGGCCGCTGATCCCGATGGACCCCTCCGGGCACGCGGACTTTGTCGGCAGAATCCACACCTACATGGAGAAGGCCCTGCGCGAGGCCAAGGTCAACACCAGCTGGGTCAGCCCGAATACTGAGTATGAAGCTGCCGTTCACAGCTTCCTCGACGCCATCCTGGCCAACTCTGCCAGCAATCTGTTTCTCGAGCAGTTCACCCCCTTCCAGGCCAGGATCGCGAAGGCAGGAATGTTCAATTCACTCTCGCAGACGTTGCTGAAGATTACCGCCCCGGGTCTCCCGGATCTCTACCAGGGAACAGAAGTATGGAACTTCAGCCTGGCTGATCCTGACAATCGCCGCGCGGTGGATTATGCCCGGCTGCAGGCTCTGCTGGCGCAACTTCATGCCGCCGAGTCCGAGGACCCACCTCTGCTTCTCGATCGATTGCTCGCCGACCCTGCGGATGGCAGTCTGAAACTCTACGTAACCCGCTGCGCCCTTCGCTTTCGCCGCGAACATCGCGCATTGTTTGCCCATGGAAGCTACGTTCCTTTGCGCGCCGCGGGAGAAAAAAACAAACACGTAGTCGCCTTCGCTCGCTCCTTCCGTGGGGCCACAGTCCTGGTGCTGGCCGGACGCTTCTTTGCTCAACTTGAGTCGGACGTTCGTCCCCCCATCGGCGCCGAAACCTGGGAGGACACGGAAGTTGTGTTGCGCAAGCAGATTCCTGCCGTCCCGTATCGCGACGTGTTTACCGGAAAGACAATTGCCTCGGTTTCGCGAGATGGCGACTTCGCCCTGTCCCTCGCCGAGGCTTTTGCGCACCTGCCGATTGCCATGCTGGTAAATTTTCAGAGCAAGGTGGAGGGTCCCGCGGATGTCTAATAGTTCGACCGAACCAGGCTGGGAACTTCGGTTCGGCGCATCGCTCCGCGCCCACGACCATGTGGAGTTCAGGGTCTGGGCCCCCAACCTGACGAACCTGGCCGTGCGTATCCTGGGAGACAACTCCGGTGCACCTTCGCGCACCATTCCCATGACCCGCTCTCGCAACTCAGAGTTTGTGGCAGCGGTCCCGCTGGTCAGCGAAGGAACAGACTATTTCTACGTGCTCGAAGGCGAGCGCGAACGTCCTGACCCGGTTTCGCGCTGGCAACCGCGCGGTGTCCACGGCCCCTCCCGCATCGTAGACCCCGCGTCCTTTCGCTGGACCGATCAGGGTTGGCCGGGCATTCCCCTGCGCGATCTCATCATCTATGAATTCCACACCGGAACATTTGCCCGCGAAGGCAGTTTTGAGAGCGTCATTCCCCGGCTCCCCTACCTGCGCGATCTCGGCATAACCGCGCTCGAAATTATGCCGGTAGCGGAAGTTCCCGGAAACCGGAACTGGGGATACGACGGCGCCAGTCTCTACGCGCCCCAGTCTTCCTACGGCGGTCCCATCGGCTTGAAGAAACTTGTGGATGCCTGCCACCAGCACGGCTTGGCCGTTGTGCTGGACGTGGTTTACAACCACCTCGGCCCTGAAGGGAGTTATCTTCCCGAGTTTGCTCCCTGTTTCACTGACGCTCATCACACGCCCTGGGGAAAGGCGATCAACTTTGACGGGCCCGAGAGCGACGGCGTCCGCCGCTTCTTTATCGACAACGCCTTGTACTGGCTTACCGAATATCACATCGACGCGCTTCGCCTTGACGCCATCCACGGCATCTACGATTTCGGTGCTCGTCATGTCCTCGACGAATTGGCGGAAAGCTTCCACCGGCAGGCACGGCTGCTGCAGCGCCCGGCCTGGCTGATTGCCGAGAGCGATCTCGAGGATGTTCGCATTATTAATCCCCGTGCCCTGGGAGGCTATGCCCTCGACGCGCAGTGGCACGACGATTTTCACCACGCTCTCTATGCCTTCCTGACCGGCCAGAGGCAAGGCTTTCTGACGGATTTTGGCGCCATCGCCGATCTGTCGAAATCCATCACTGACGGTTTTGTTTTTGACTGGAAATACTCACACTATCGCGGCCGCCACTTCGGCAGCCCCTCGAAAGATCGGGCGGGGGAGCAGTTTGTGGCCTTCATTCAGAACCACGATCAGATCGCCAACACCAGCCGGGGAAAGCGGCTCTCAACTCTGGTTCCCGCCGGACCACAGAAACTGGCGGCGGTGCTGACCCTGTGTTCCCCCTTTCTGCCCCTGCTTTTCATGGGGGAGGAATACGGAGAGACGGCGCCCTTCCTTTACTTCACCAGCTTCGACGACCGCGACCTGGCGGCTGCGGTAACCGAAGGACGAAAAAGCGAACTCGGAATGCACTACTCTGAGAGCGATTTCTCCGATCCGCAAGCGCCCAGCACTTTCGAGCGCTGCAAACTTGACTGGTCGAAGACAGCGATTTCTCCTCACGCCGAAATTCTACGTCTCTACCGCGATCTGATTTCCCTGCGAAAGCAGCATCCCAGCCTGGGCAACGGCCGCAAGGATCTCACCGAGATCCAGTTCAATGAGCAGGCAAAATGGCTGGTCATGAAGCGCTCGGACCCGGCCGGCACCAGGGCACTGCTGGTTTGCAATTTCTCCTCAGCAGAGCAAAGCATTCCAGTTGCAGCGGACGCCGGCTCCTGGCGGATGGCGTTGCGTACCGGCGACGGGGCTTACGGCGCCGGGAGTGGTTCCCCTTCTGTCGGGCATCCTGGCCCGGTCTCCCAGCTTTCCCTGGCGGGATTTGAAGCTGCCATTTTTCTAGGTTGACGGCGAGCGCGATAGTACAGCGCGAACCCCATGGGGATGCCGTTGTCTCATCTGGCTCACCCCGTCCAATTGAGCGTCGAGGGCTGCGCACGGTCTGCCATGGCATGTGATAAATTTGAAAAACGCGCCGAATAATCGCTGTTTTCTCACTCTGACGGGTTCTGAATGTACCTCGCCTGTCTTTAACGAATGGCAGCTACAACTTTTAGCAGGAGGCCGGTATCGCGAATGACGGGAGAAGGAAACAGCACCATCAAGCCGGCCTTTTCCCGCAGAGTCGTCATCGAGAATGTCGAGCCGCAAATTGATTGCGGCCGTTTCCCCATCAAGCGCATAGTGGGTGATCGCGTGCAGGTAACTGCCGACATCTTCGCCGACGGCCACGATGTTCTGCACGCCGTCCTGCTTCACAAGCCCGAGGCGCAGACAGGGTGGGACGAAGTCCCCATGGAGCCGCATCCCAACGATGTTTGGCAGGGAGAGTTCAGTGTCACAACTCAGGGTCGGCATCTTTACACCCTGCAAGCCTGGACCGACCGCTTTCAGTCCTGGAGCCGCGATCTGGCTAAGAAGTTTGAGGCCGCTCAGGATATCTCCGTGGACATCCTGGTCGGAGTGCAATTGATCGAAGTGGCCGCAACCCGGGCCACCGGAAAAAACAAGGCCTCGCTTGTCGCCAGGGCCAACGAGATACGCAGGTTAGCAACGTCGGACATTCCCAGGGCTGTAGAACAATCGTCGAGTCCAGAGTTGAGAGCTCTGATGCTCCGGCATGCCGACCGCCGCCGCGCCACCACCTACAACAGGGAACTGGCGGTCCTCGTCGATCGCGATCAGGCCCGCTTCAGTGCCTGGTATGAGATGTTCCCGCGTTCCTCCTCCTCTCAACCTGGTCGCCACGGGACGTTGCAGGACTGCATGAATAGGCTGGACTACGTTGCCGGAATGGGGTTTGACGTTTTCTATCTCCCTCCGATTCATCCCATTGGCTGCGTGAATCGCAAAGGGAAAAACAACGCCGAGCAAGCTCTGCCCGAAGACGTCGGCAGCCCCTGGGCCATCGGAGCCAGAGAAGGTGGTCACAAAGCCATTGCGGCGCAGTTGGGAACGCTGGAAGATTTCAAGCGACTCATGGAGCGGGCAAAGCAGCTGGGGTTGGAGGTGGCGCTCGACCTGGCCTATCAGTGCGCGCCTGACCATCCTTACGTAACCGAACATCCGGAATGGTTCCGCATGCGTCCCGACGGCACGGTGCAGTACGCGGAAAATCCGCCGAAGAAATATCAGGATATCTTTCCTCTGGATTTTGAGACGGAAAAGAGTTCAGAGCTCTGGGAAGAATTAGAGAGCGTCGTGCTCTACTGGATCGAGCAGGGCATTCGCATTTTCCGCGTTGATAATCCGCATACCAAGCCCTTTGACTTCTGGGAATGGATGATCACCGACATCAAGAAGCGCCATCCCGACGTCCTGTTTCTGGCGGAGGCTTTCACTCGGCCGAAGGTGATGTACGAGTTGGCCAAGCTGGGATTCTCTCAGTCCTATACCTATTTCTCCTGGCGCAATGCCAGGCAGGAACTGACGGAATACTTTACCGAACTCACACAAACCGACGTACGCGAGTATTTTCGCCCCAATCTGTGGCCCAATACTCCCGACATCCTTACTGAATTTCTGCAGCTGGGTGGACGCCCCGCGTTTGTCATCCGTCTGGCCCTGGCTGCGACTCTCGGGGCCAACTATGGAATTTACGGGCCCGCCTTCGAGCTCTGCGAAAACCGCCCCGTGCGCGCGGGCAGCGAGGAGTATCTCGATTCGGAAAAGTATCAGGTGCGCAACTGGGATTTGGACAGTCCCACGAGCCTGGCGGGATTGATTACCAAGGTCAACCAGATTCGGCGCGAAAACCCGGCGTTGCATGCCGACTTGAGCCTGCGCTTTCATCCCGTGGACAACCAGCAGATCATCGCCTACAGCAAGCTGAATGACGACCTGCTGAACATCATTGTCGCGGTCGTGAATCTGGACCCCTATCACACCCAGGCCGGGATGATCGATTTGCCGCTGGACGCGTTCCACCTTGATGCGCGCCAGCCCTATCAAATGCATGATCTGCTGACCGATGCGAAATATGTCTGGCGCGGTCCGCGAAACTATGTGGAGCTCAATCCCCAGCGCCTCCCGGCTCACATTTTTTGTATCCGGCGGCGCGTGCGCACGGAAAACGGCATCGATTATTTTTCGTAACCAGCAGTGAAGTGCGGGAGAGAAACGCTTTGCCCATGTCTCAGGACCAACTCTGGTACAAGGACGCCATCATCTACCAGGTCCACGTACGCACGTTTTACGATACCAACGCGGACGGCATCGGCGATTTCCGCGGCCTGGCGCAGAAACTCGACTACCTCCAGGAATTGGGCGTCAATGCCATCTGGCTGATGCCCTTCTTTCCCTCCCCGTTGCGAGACGACGGTTACGACATCGCGGAATACAGGTCAGTCCACTCCAGTTACGGCAGTCTGGAAGATTTCAAAACTTTTCTCCAGGCCGCCCACGAGCGCGGCATCCGGGTCATCGTCGAACTGGTCCTGAACCATACCTCTGATCAGCACCCCTGGTTTCAGGAGTCGCGCAAGTCGCGCGACAATCCCAAACGGGATTGGTACGTATGGAGTGACACGGACACTAAGTATCGGGGCGTTCGCATCATTTTTGTGGACACGGAGCTCTCGAACTGGGCCTGGGACCCGGTTTCCCGAGAGTATTACTGGCATCGCTTCTTCAGTCATCAGCCCGATCTCAACTATGACAATCCGGCTGTCCGTGAGGAAATGTGGGACGTGGTGAAGTTTTGGGTGGAGATGGGAGTGGACGGCTTTCGCCTGGATGCGGTCCCCTACCTGGTCGAGCGCGAAGGCACGTCATGCGAGAACCTGCCCGAGACCCACGCGGTCCTGAAAGAATTGCGCGCCAAACTGGACCAGCACTACCCTGGCAAGATGTTGCTGGCTGAGGCCAACCAGTGGCCGGCCGATTTGTGCGCCTATTTCGGCCAGGGTGACGAGTTTCACATGGCGTTTCACTTTCCGCTCATGCCCAGAATGTTCATGGGTTTGAAGCTGGAAGACCGCAAACCCATCACTGAAATTCTCAAGCAGACTCCCCAGATTCCGGGGCCCTGCCAGTGGTGCCTGTTCCTGCGCAACCACGACGAACTGACCCTGGAGATGGTCACGGACGTGGAACGCGACTACATGTACGACCAGTACGCTCGCGACAAACACATGCGCCTTAACGTCGGCATCCGCCGCCGGCTCGCGCCCCTGCTCGACAATGACCGCCGGCGCATCGAACTGATGAACGGATTGCTGCTGTCGCTGCCTGGTACTCCCATCATCTATTACGGCGACGAAATCGGCATGGGTGACAACATCTATCTGGGCGATCGCAATGGAGTGCGCACCCCCATGCAGTGGGAAGGTGGCTGGAACGGCGGCTTCTCTTCCGCCGATCCGGAAAGCCTCTATTCGCCCCTCATGCTCAACCCGGTGTACGGCTTTCAGGCGGTGAATGTGCAGTCCCAGAAGCGTTTTGACCACTCGCTGCTCTCCTGGATGAAGCGCATCATCAAGGTGCGCAAGTCCACCCCCGTGTTTGGCCGCGGCTCCATCGAGTTTCTCTATCCTGCGAACCATAGGATTCTGGCCTACGTGCGACAATTGGATAGAGAGTCCATCCTGGTGGTGAACAATCTTTCCAGCACTGCCCAGGCGGTGGAACTCGATCTGCGCCAGTTCAAAGGGAATATCCTGATCGAGATGTTTGGCCGAAACATTTTCCCCCGGGTCGGGGAGTTGCCTTATCTTCTGACCCTGGGCCCATACCAGTTCTATTGGTTCCGTCTGCGCAAGATCTGAACGGGAGATTGTCAGCGTAGAAATTCTAGCGGAGGCACGATTTGGCCGAGGAAAGCATTCTTACGGATGAGTTTCTTCGCCAGCTGATCGATGTCGGCGAGGCCGATGTTCTTGTAGGTGTGCCCACCTACAACAATGCCGCCACCGTCGGCCATGTGGTGCAAACCATCCGCGCCGGCCTGCTTAAATATTTTCCCCGGGAACGCGCCGTAATTGTCAATGCCGATGGTGGCTCGCGAGACGAGACTTCGAACCTGGTCCGCGGAGCTTCGATCAACGATCTGCAACACTCCACCGACCTGAATGCCCTGCGGACGTTGCACAGCATCAGCGCGGAATATCCCGGAGGCGCGGCGACCGGCACCGCGCTGCGCACCATTCTGGCTTCGGCGGAACTGCTGCGGGTCTCCGCTTGCGCCATCGTTTCTCCCGAATCCACCACCATCGAACCGGAGTGGATCGAGCGGCTGCTGCGCCCCGTGTACCAGGGGAATTTCGATTTTGTCACCCCCCTCTACCGCCGCCACAAGTTTGACGGATTGCTGATGAGCAACCTGGTTTATCCCATGACCCGCGCCTTTTATGGCAAACGCGTGCGCGAGCCTTACGCATCAGAATTCAGCTTCTCCGGGTCGCTGGCCAGCCACTTTCTCGCCCAGGAGATCTGGGTCCACGAAGTCGGTCATACCGGTACAGAAATCGCTCTGACTATTTCCGCCATCACCGGGGGCTTCCGCCTGGCGCAATCCTTTCTCGGGGTCAAACCTCGACTGGACGCCCGCTCTGCCGACCTGGTCAACGCCATGCGCCAGACCGTGGGCGCTCTATTCTGGTCGCTCGAATCCAACTTCCCGCTCTGGAGCGAGAAAAATGATTCACAAGCCGTCCCCACGCTGGCCGGAGAACAGGAAATGACTTTGGAGCCGCTGCGCGTAAACCGCAGGCGGCTGTGGGACATGTTCCACTCCGGTGTGGCCGAACTCGAGCCCGTGCTCAAGTCTATCCTTTCCCCGCCCACGCTGGCCGAGCTGCAAAGAATCGCTGCCTTGGCGGAAGACGAGTTCTGTTTCGGAGATGAGCTCTGGGCCCGTACGGTGTACGAGTTCGCCGCGTCGTATCACCACGCTGTCATAAGCCGAGACCATATTATCCAGGCGCTGGCCCCGCTTTACCGTGGGCGGGCCTTCACCTTTCTGGTCGAAAACCGGGATGATTCCGGAGAGCAGGTCGAGCAGAACATCGAAAACTTTTGCCTGACCTGCGAACGTTTAAAACCGTCGCTGCTGGAATTGTGGAACGGAAAAAAGTGAGGTAACCATGCGGGACATTATTGTTCATGAATTAACTCAGGCCACACAGGAGTTGGTCCGCGAATTCGCGCGCTTTCTGCCGCGTCTGATGGTCATGCTGATCGTCGTCCTCGTGGGCTGGATGATTGCATACCTGGTGAAGGCGGTCTTGCGCAGCTTGCTGCGTCTCATCAAGTTTGACAAGCTCTCCGAGGGCGCCGGAGCCACCCAGTTGCTCAACAAAGCGGCCCTGCCCTCTTCCACGGAACTGGTGAGCCGCTTCGCCTTCTGGACCGCATGGCTCGGCTTCATCCTCGTGGGAGTGAGCGCGCTGGGTATCCTGGGCATGCAGGAATACGTGACCCGCTTCTTCGTTTTCCTGCCCCGCTTGCTGGTCTCCCTGATTTTCCTGTTCATCGGCCTGCTGGCCGCCAGCTTTTTCTCCCGCGCGGCCCTGCTCTGGGCGGTCAACACCGATATGCCCTCACCCCGCCTCCTGAGCTCTGCAGCCCGCGTCCTGATCACCGTCTTTACCGCCTCCGCAGTCTTCGAGGAGCTTGGCCTGGCCGACTCCACCATGCTCTTCGCTTTCGCCATTGTGCTGGGGGCGGTCATGCTGGGTTTGGCCATCGCCTTCGGCCTCGGCGGCCAGGACCTGGCCCGAAGATTTCTGGAGGCCCGTTTCGCTCCGGGAAAGAAGGAAGGAAAGGAACGCGAAGACGAGCTTTCCCCGCTTTAGCCTGCCAGCGAGGGGTGACGCATCCCTTTGGGACAGGGCGCCGCTCTAAGAGGGTGGAGCGGCGCTTTAGTGCTGCATTGAGAAGCCGAAAAGGGAGGCGGCCTTAGCCGCTGAGGTTCCTGACAGAACTAACTCGGCATCCGCAACCCGCTATGCCCACCAATTCATCTCCGAAAAAATCCATCATCGCCACTCTCCAGACTCAGCTCCCGTTCGTCCTGCCACAATTCCTGCCGCAGCAACGCTGGTTTGGCGGGAAAGCACGCCAGATTCACTCCGTCGAAATTCCGGATATCGTACCCCTCCCCGCGGCCAGCTCCTATGTGATTCTTGCCCGGGTCAACTACGCCAGCGGTCCCGTGGAAACCTACGCCCTCCCTCTGGTCCGCGTCTCGGGCGAAGCCGATGCTTCATCGCTGAAAATTCAGCCCGACACCTTCTTCGAACAGGTCACCCTCAAGGACGCACTCAGCAACGACCAGTTTCTCGCTCACCTGCTCGAAGCGATCGCCAAAAGCGTGTCCTGGCCCGGAAATAAAGGCCAGATTCGCGCCGCCTCCACCTCTGCGCTTGCATCTCTCTGGCAGCCCGCCCAGGGTCCGCTCCCGCCATCACTGATGAACGCGGAACAAAGCAACAGCTCGGTGGTCTACGGCAAACGCCTGGTGCTGAAAATATTTCGCCGGATGGAACCCGGGCTGAACCCTGATCTCGAAATCGGTTCCTTTCTGACCGAAAAATCGTCGTTTCGAAATGTGCCCCCGCTCGCCGGATACCTCGAATACCTGGATGAACGCGGAGCCGCAAGTTCGCTAGGCATGCTCCAGGGCTTTGTCGCGAATCAAGGCGATGCCTGGCAGTTCAGTCTGAAAGCTTTGGCGAATTACTACGGCCAGGCGCCACAGTCTGGCAGTCCACGCGCCAGTGAAATTCCTCATGCCCCGCTCGTTGCTCTGTGCGGTCAGCCGCTCTCGGATGAGGCCAGGCGACGAATCGGCCCCTATCTCGATTCAGCCGCGCTTCTGGGGCGCAGGACCGCCGAACTCCACCGCGCCTTGGCCTCAGCGCAGGACGATCCTGATTTCGCACCACAACCATTCTCCGAAGACGAGCGCCGGGCGTTCGCAGAGTCGGCAGTGCAACTCTTGACCGCCAACTTCGAACTGCTCCGCCGCCTCCAGCATGGAATACCTGACCAAACCAGGCTGGAGGGCGACAGAGTCCGTGCACTTGATCCAATCATTCGCCGCCGCTTTCAGCTGCTTACCCAACTCAAGAGCACCGCCATGGTTACCCGCATCCACGGCGACTATCATCTTGGCCAGGTTCTCTTCACCGGCAGCGACTTCGTCATTATCGATTTTGAAGGCGAGCCGGCACGCCCGCTCGCAGAGCGTCGCCGGAAACGCTCGCCTCTCCAGGATGTTGCCGGCATGCTGCGCTCGTTCCACTACGCCGCCTACGCGCCATTGTTGCAGCCGGGGAACGCCAGAGGGTCTTCGTATGAGGAACTGGGAAGCTGGGCCCAGTACTGGCAAAAGTGGGTCTCAGCAGCGTTTCTAAAGTCTTATCTGCGGGTCTCGGGCAACGCGATCTTTCTTCCGAAGGACAGGGAAGATCTGGCCCTGCTGCTTGATCTTTACCTCCTGGACAAGGCGGTCTATGAACTCGGATATGAACTCAACAACCGGCCGTCCTGGGTAAGAATTCCGCTGGGTGGCATTGCGCAACTGCTTCAGGGCCACTGAGGGGTGGAGAGCCTTTAGCGCTGCACTAAGAGCCCACACTGGATGCGGCTTCAGCCGCTGAGGTACGCACCGAGGCACCGGAACACGCGCCCGCATACCTCTCGGGTGGGTTATGCCGGCCCGCTCTTCGCCTTCCCAAACGCCTTCTGGATAAGCGTATAGCGGGCAGCTCCCATGATCCCGCAGTCGTCATTCAGCACGACTTTCACCGACATGTCCTCAAGCAAGCTCCGCATTCGTCCCTTGCTTAGAAATGATTCCATGAAGGCGGGGTCCTGCATCCTGCTCAGGTTCCGGGCGGCAATAATGCCGCAAATGAAAATGCCGCCCGTGGACATGAAGGTCAAGGCGCAATCACCCGTCTTGGCCCCGTACAGGCTCACAAAAATGGAAAAAGTCTGCTCGCAAATCGGAGCTTTCTTTTCCTGCGCCGTCTTCGATATCAACGCCGGCGCGTCGTGCGTCTTGTCCATCTGCTCTTTCAACCACGCCGGTTCCTCAGCTTTCTTGGTGTCGCGAAGGAAGTCATAAATGTTCTTGATTCCCGGGCCGGAGAGAACGCGCTCGCTGCTCACGTGGCCGAACTTTTTCAGAATATAGCGGAACAGTTCGACTTCCAGTTCGTTCCGGGGCGCGAAGTCGGTATGCCCGCCTTCACAGGCAAAAGGATGATGCCGGAAACCGTCCCAGTAGAGGCCCGCCACCCCCAGCCCGGTCCGGGCCGAGATGACGGCGCGATTTCCCTCCGCGTCCTCCGCCCCTGCCTGCAGGGTCACCAGGTCCTTCGACTCCATGGCGTCAACCCCATACGCATAGGCCTCCAGATCGTTGATCAGCCCTACCGAAGGCAGCTTGAGTTGCGCTGCCAGTTCGCCTGAATCGATGGTCCAGGGAAGATTCGATATCTTGCTGCGCCCGCCGCGCACCGGACCGGCCACGCCAAAGCACGCACTGTGCACCGGAATCCCTTCCGTCTTGACAAACTCAGCCACCACTTCGGACAGGCCGCCGCGCTCCTGACTGGGATAAGTCTTTTCGACCACACATTTCAGCTTTGTGCCCTCGGTTTCGAAGGCAGCCAGCCGGGTGCGGGTTCCGCCAATGTCACCTGCAAGAATCATGGTTCGATTTTCCTCCACTCCCGGCCGTCGTGGGCCAGCAATTCGTCGGAATCCGCCGGGCCCCAGGTGCCCGACGGATAGTTAGGAAATCTGCGCGGCGGCAGGGCCTGCCACACATCCAGAATGGGATCCACAATACTCCAGCCCGCCTCCACCATGTCGGCGCGCTGAAAAAGAGTCGCGTCCCCGATCATGCACTCATAAAGGAGGACCTCGTAGCCGGTGTACGCATCCGCGCCAAAGTATTTGGTGTACTCAAAGCTCATGTCCACCGATCCCACCCGCAGCACCGGTCCCGGAACCTTGGCCCCGAAACTCAGCGAAATCCCTTCCACCGGCTGAATCTGCATGACCAACTGGTTGGTGTGCTTGTGCACCGGTGCGTTGCGAAAAATCTCGAAGGGAGTGCGCTTGAACTGGATCGTGATTTCCGTGTGACGCAGCGCCAGCCGTTTTCCGGTGCGGATATAAAACGGAACCCCTGCCCATCGCCAGTTGTCGATATTCAGCTTCAGGGCCAGAAAGGTCTCGGTCTTTGATTCCGGCGCCACTCCGGGCTCGGCGCGGTAAGCCGCCACCCTTTCTCCACCGATCACTCCTTCGCCATACTGCCCGCGCACGCTCGAATGCAGCACATCCTCGGAATCCAGGGGCTGCACCGCCCGCAGGATCTTTGCCTGCTCGTTGCGTACCGCATCCGCTTGAAACGACACCGGCGGCTCCATCGTGGTGAGGCTCAGCAGTTGCATGATGTGGTTGGGAACCATGTCGCGCAACGTGCCGGCCGTGTCAAAGTACCCGCCCCGCAGTTCAACTCCGACCGTTTCCGCGTTGGTGATCTGCACATGATCGATGTAGCGGCGATTCCAGATGGGCTCAAAGATGGCGTTGTCGAAACGAAACACCATGATGTTCTGCACCGTCTCCTTGCCCAGGTAATGATCGATGCGGTAAATCTGGTTTTCCGCCAACACCGCCTTGACGTTGCGGTTCAAGGCCTTGGCCGAGTCGAGATCGTGCCCAAAAGGTTTTTCGATGACCACTCGCCGCCAGCATCCATCTTTCTGGTCGGCGAGTCCGGCCTTGCCCAATTGCTGCACGATCGTGGCAAAGAACTTTGGTGCCGTGGCCAGATAGAACAGGTAGTTGGCTTGGGTGCCGTACTCTTTGTCCACCCCGGCGAGCTGCGCGGCGAGGGTCGAATACGTGGCCGGATCGGCAAATTCGCCGCGTTGATAGTAGAGCCGCTGGGTGAACCATCCCCAGGCCTCCGTGCCCCGGTCCTCGGGCTGCAAAAAGCCGGTTACCTGGTCGCGAAATTGGTCGCGGCTCAAATCGTCGAAGGCTACGCCCACCACCGCAAAATTCCTGGGCAGCAGCTTGGCTTTCACCAGGTTATAGAGCGCTGGTACTAGCTTGCGCTTGGTCAGGTCTCCCGACGCCCCGAAAAGCACCATCACGCACGGACCAGCAGCCTTGCCAATCTGTTCGTGCTCCTCTTGCCCATGCACCGTCGCTGCCGTCGCCATTTTTCCGTGTTCCCGATCCTCGATGGTAGGTTTCTCTCTCCGGCATTGTAGGACAGTGCTGGCGCATATTCATAATTCGGGTCCGCTTCCGCTGCAGCCCTGGTCGAAAATCCTGCCTTCAGAATGTCATGCCGATTCCGCAAAACATCCGCAAAGGGCGCAAAGGAAATCAGACCAGCCCGAGGAGCGAGCCGTTGGCAACCACCTTTCACGGGAGAATCTGAAGGTCCCGGCTCAGTCGCCGTTCCGACGAACGAACGGTCAGCTCAACCTTCATTATCGATTCAGCTTCCGTCCGGTATAATCCAGAATCCGCTTGGGTATTTGCGAAGTAAAAGGGGTGGAATGAGAGTTCGGCCCGGTGTGGAGCTGGCGGGCCTCAGCGATGTGGGTTGCCAGCGAGACAACAACGAAGACCGCTATTCCTATTGGGAACCGGCCAACGATTCGGAGTTCCCCGCCAAGGGCCGACTGGCCATTGTGGCCGATGGCATGGGCGGATACGAAGGCGGCCAGGAAGCCAGCCGCATTGCCGTCGAAGTCATCGAGCAGGTCTATGGCAGCGCGGTTCAGGGCGACCCTCGCGCCTGGCTCCTGCAGGGCTTTCAGACCGCGCACCACAGCATCCAGGAATACGCTGCCAAATATCCCGACCTCCAGGGTATGGGAACTACTTGCACCGCCATGGCCCTGCTCGACCACCAGCTTTATTTCGCGCACGTAGGGGACAGCCGGTTGTACCTGCTGCGCGGAACTTCCATCTCACGGCTCACTCGCGATCACTCCTATGTCAGCCGGTTGGTCCAGAACGGCGTGCTCCGCGCCGAGGAGGCCGAATCCCATCCTCAACGCCATATCCTCACTGCGGCCCTGGGAGCGGGTAACAACGTCACGCCCGACTCTCCGGCGCAACCTGTCCCTCTCCAATCCGGGGATACGCTGGTCCTCTGCACCGATGGTCTGTGGAGTTTGCTCAGCGAAGCCGAAATTCAAAGTACCGCTGTCGGAAAGACTGCCGCTGAAATCTGCGATGCTCTGGTGGACACCGCAAAGAAGCGCGGCGGCCCAGACAACATCACCGTTCAGGTCCTGCGCATAAACTGATCGCCCACCTCGGCCTCCATAGAAAAAGCCCAATAAACCCGACCAACTCGATAGGGTTTTATGCCATCATAGACCGGTATGAAAATCTCCCAGAAAGGCCTTTACGCCCTGCAGGCCATGATGATGTTGGCCCGCCATTACAACCAGGGCGCCATTCGCATCCGCGACATCGCTTATGAAGAGGTTCTCCCCGAAAAATTTCTGGAACTCATTCTTCTGGAATTGAAAAACGCCCGCATTGTCGAGAGTGTGCGGGGCGCCAAGGGCGGGTATCAGTTACGTCGCCCTCCTTCCGAAATTCGTCTCAGCGAAATCATTCGCCTGATTGACGGTCCGCTGGCACCTTTCGGCGATGCCGAGCAGCTTCGCAGTTTGATTGATAGCGACCCCGAGCATCGCGCCCTGTACCAGGTCTTTATGGAAGTCCGCAACGCCGCAGCCAAGATCCTGGAGCATACCAGCCTGGCCGACATCGTCGATCCAAAATACGCAAGATCGGCCAAACGCCCCGGCAAGAAGAAGGTCGACGATGGCAGGGTCTTGCCCATGGTCGTTCCGGGAAACCCGCGCGGGAGCCGGGAAGACTGAGAACATACCGCTTTTAGCCTGAGCCATAGGCTTGCGTTCGCGTGACCCTTGATATACACGACTTTGTAGATAGAGATACTAGTAATATGAACTGGAGATATCGAGCGACGGCAGTATCCGCAAAAGGAACGAACCAGACTTCGCTGACTACTTCCAAGAACCGCATCTTCCCGAAGCCGCGGCCACCCTTGCGGGTGTCTCGACCCTCTCCGGGCTGTTGTTGTTGCCCTACCTAGTCGTCCAATGATTCGTCCCTTGTAACAGAGCATGAGATTCCGGATCTCCTGATCCTGCTGCTTTGTATTCGATGTGGTGCTGAACCGGGCCACAAGCGCGAAAAGAATGACGAGAGACTCACAACGAAAAGGAGAAGCGATGAAACCGATCTTGTCGTTCAGTGTACTGTTGCTGGTGGTGGGGAGCGCGATGGCACAGACGGGTGCAAGTCGCGCCGCAGCAGCGCCGAGTTCCCCTCAAAAAAAAGCCGTAAGTCCTGCGCGCGTAAGCGCCAAGGAAGTGCAGGAGTTGCGCGACGCCCTGGCAGCGCAGCAGAGGCAGTCGGAGGAGCAGCGCCAACAGCTAGAGCAGCTGAAGTCCCAGCTGCAGCAACTCCTCGACGCGACGCAGCAGGCCAACGCCGCCGCGCAAAAAGTGCAGGGCAGCGCCGAGCAGGCGCAAGCTACTGCCGCGCCAGCCCAGCAGTCGGCCGCCGAGGCTCAACGCCAGGCCGATCAGGTTCCCAGCGGCGTCACGGAGGCGAAAACCGCACTTGCGCTGGTGGACAAGCAGTCCAAGGATGAAAACAAGAGGCTCAGCGCTTTGCAGGACGCCCTGGGACGCTTCCGCTTCACCGGCGATATTCGCGTCCGGGGCGAAGACTTTTTCCAGGACTGCTCCGCTTGCCTTACCCGCAACAGAGCACGTATTCGGCTCCGCTTCGGCGTCGAAGGCAAGCTGAACGACGACTTTACCGGTGGCTTCCTGCTTGCTTCAGGGTCGCTGGGCGACTCCAACAGCACCAATGAAACCCTGACCAATTTCTTTACCCGCAAGACCATCGGCATCGACCTTGCCTACGTAACCTATCAGCCCGTCGCCGCAGAGTGGATCAGCCTCACCGGCGGCAAATTTGCTGTTACCTGGCAACGCACGCCCATGACCTTCGATTCCGACCTGAATCCTGAAGGCTTCACCGAAAGATTCTCCTTCGATCTGAAAAGTCCGGTGCTCAAAAACTTCAGTGTCCAGGGCATGCAGCTGCTCTACAACGAAAACTCCAAGGGCGACGACTCGTTCGCCGTGGGTGGCCAGGTGTCGAGCAGGCTGGACCTCGGTTTCATGAACAGCACCGCGTCATTCAGCCTTCTCGACTGGAGATTCCCGGACGCCATCCTGAATGCCTCCGTCTTCGCCGTGCAGTCGCCAGGCGAAGGACCAGGATGCGCCGCCGGTTCCGGCCTTCCCACCACGGCGCCGTGCGTTTATGGTCCTCAAGGCTTTACCAACGCCACCTTCACGGATGCGTCCGGTAAACTTCATTTCCTATCGGGATTCCTGTATGCCGACTTTATTCTGAACAACCAGATCAAGACCGGCTGGAGTCGTTTTCCTATCAACCTGCTGTTGGAATATGAAAACAATTTGAACGCAGTTGACCACCCGCTGGACTCGCAGGGAAATGTGCTGACCGGTCTCGGCAGGCAATCGCACGCCTACCAGGTCGATTTCAGTCTGGGGCAGCTGAAGAACAGGAACGACCTGCAAATTGGCTATGCCTGGTACCGTCGGGAACAGGATTCCGCCATCTCGTCGTTCCTGGAAAGCGAAAACCGGGCCCCTTCGAACCTCCTGCAGAACCGGATCTTGGCTCTGTGGAAGGTGCGGTCCAATACCGTCGCCAGTTACACCTGGTGGATCGGCCGTACTCTGAACAGCAGTCTGCAACATGCAATTCTGGCGCCCGGAATTTCTGCCGGCGAGCAGGAGCCGTATCTCAAGCGCATGCAGTTTGATCTGACTTACTCCTTCTAAAGCGGCACTGTCCAATGGCTTACAATCAGACCATCGGCTGGTTTTTTCTTGCCGGCCGATGGGCTTGATTTGCACTCGGTGTCTAGCTGGCTCTCGGAGAAGAGATTGAATATGATTACGCGGCGATCCTTTCTTACGGCGGTTTCCAGCGGAGTAGGGGCAGCCGCGATGCTCCCGCGGTCAATCTGGGCTGCAAACCTCGGCGTGGAAGTCCCAGGCAAAGCTGGCATGATTGTGCGCTCGGCCCGCTTTCTTGATCTGGAGACGCCGGGGGAATTCTTCGATTCCTGGATTACTCCGCTGCCCCATTTTTTCGTCCGTAACCACATGCACGAGCCCAGCACTTGGGACCCTGATAGCTGGAACCTCAGCATCAGCGGGGAGGTGGACCATCCGCTCAGCCTGAATCTGGCCGAGTTGACGAAAATGGAAACGCACACCGTCACAAACACGCTGGAGTGCGCGGGAAATGGGCGCGCATTTCAACAGCCTAAAGTTCCTGGCGTGCAGTGGCAGCGTGGCGCAGTAGGAACGGCGCGTTTCAGCGGTCCACGTTTGCGCGATCTCCTGCAGCGCGCCGGAATAAAGGCGACCGGCAAGCACGTAATGTTTCGCGGTCGTGATGAAGTTCCCGGCAAGGTCCCGCCTTTCGTCCGCAGCATTCCCGTCGAGAAGGCGACCGACGCGGACACTTTGATTGCCACTCAAATGAACGGGGTTCCGCTGCCCCGGCACCACGGATTTCCGGCGCGCGCACTGGTGCCGGGTTGGATCGGCGCCGCCTCCTGCAAGTGGCTGACCGAAATCAAGGTTCTGGACCAGGAATTTGATGGCAACTTCATGAAGCCGGGATACCGCATGCCCAATCATCCAGTCTCTCCCGGCGGCGAAGTCAACCTGGCTGACACTCACGCCGCTACATCCTTGGGCGTGAAGTCCATCATCGCGCAGCCCACTGAGGGTTCTTCCATGAAGTCGCATTCGATTCGGATTCATGGCGCGGCGTGGGCCGGCGAAGCCGCCGTCGCGCGCCTCCAAATTTCGACTGATGGCGGAACCACATGGAGTGACGCGCGCCTCGGCAGCCAGCAGGCTCGCTATGCCTGGCGCCTCTGGGATCATGTCTGGAGACCACAAAGGCCGGGCGAGTACATAATCATGTCCCGCGCCACCGACGACCAGGGACACACCCAACCTCAGAGCGCCGCCTGGAATCCCAGCGGATACCTCTACAACGCCGTTGATCAGGTGAAAGTTTATGTCCTGGCTTAAGCGGTTCGACTCACGCCTCTGGGCGGGCGCCATCGCCTGGCTGGCCTTTCCCGTATTGTTGCAGGCCCAGTCTCCAGAGTTGCCGCCCGGCCCGCTTCAGGCTAAGGTGCGTACCGCCTGCACGGAGTGCCATGATTCGCACATCATTGTGCAGCAAAGATTGAACGACAAGGCCTGGTCCAAAGAAGTGGACAAGATGATCAAGTGGGGAGCACTGGTGGACTCCAGTGACCGCAACGCTTTCGTTGGCTATTTGAGTGTGAATTTCCCTCCGAATAAGGCTCCCGAGCCGGAAGAGAGAGCAGGCCCGGGCAAGAAGAAGTGAAATCCTGTTCGACCTGAATCTGATCTCCCGGCCTGATGCGCTCTGTTAAACTGCCATGGGTTCCTGCTGCGGGCTGTTGTTAAAAATCAAAGGCTCGGGTGAAAACGAGGCACAATTGAAAGTTCTAGTTATTGGAGGCGCAGGATACATCGGCAGCCACGCGGCGCTCGCGCTCAAGCGCCGCGGCTACGAAGCCATCATCTACGATAATCTCGGCGCCGGCCACGCCGAACTCGCCCAGGGCTTCGAGCTAATCGTGGGAGATATTTCGGACACCGCCAAGCTGGCCCCCCTCCTGGGCCGCGTCGATGCCGTCATGCATTTCGCTGCACACGCCTATGTAGGCGAATCGGTGATCAACCCCAGAAAATATTTTCAGAACAACGTGCTCGACGGAATCACTCTGCTGAATGCGGTGCTCGATTCCAAAGTCCGCAAATTCATCTTCTCCTCCAGTTGCGCCGTGTACGGGGTCCCGTCGAAAGTCCCCATGACCGAGGACTTGCCGCGCGTCCCGATGAATCCCTATGGCATCACCAAACTGATCTTCGAACAGGCGCTCGAGGCCTACGGCCCTGCCTACGGTCTGGGCTACATGAATCTTCGTTACTTCAACGCCGCCGGGGCCGATGAATCCGGGACCATCGGTGAAATGCACAATCCTGAAACTCATCTCATACCCTCGGCGTTTGAAGCCATCCGTGGTCAGCGTCCCGCCCTTGATGTGTTCGGCGATAAGTACCCCACTCCTGACGGCACCTGTGTGCGGGATTACATTCATGTAACCGATCTGGCCGAGGCGCACGTGCTGGCGCTGGAATATCTGGTGAAGGGGACCTCGCAGGCGGTCAACCTGGGAACGGGCCGCGGCTATTCGGTTCGCGAGATTCTCAGCGCGATCAAACGAGTCACGGGACGCGAGGTGCCCAGCCGCACGGCGCCGCCTCGCGCCGGAGACCCTCCCGAACTGGTCGCCGATCCGACTCGTGCCGAAAAGCTGCTGAACTGGAAAGCCAGCCGTTCACTTGACGAAATTGTGGCCACGGCCTGGAAATGGGACCAACGTTTGCGGACTGCAGAAAAGTGAGGATCGCGGGGTGATCGCAGCAGAAAAAGCAAAGCGCTATCGACCCAGCGTCCAGGAGGCAGAAGGGACGCTACGATAGCGCTGCCGGTAATTGGCCGAACTGACAAAAGTCTAGGCCGAACACTGCACCAAACCCAGTGCATCCTCTGATACCCGGAGGCTGCCCCACCCTCTTGGCGTTTTTTACCATCGGTTGGAGGTTTGGGTGCCTGGTACTCACCTGTCAGTCAAATATTTCAACTGTTTAGCCGCATTGCTTAAAGCAGTCTCTAAAGCCTGCAAATGCCGTTCTTCGGTCAGATAACTGATCACCATCATGCGCAGTACGCTCTGCCCCCGCAGCTTGGTCTCCGAGATCCAGCGGCTTCCATCGCGGGTGACTCCTTCCGCAATAGCGTCATGCTGGGGGGCCAGTTGCTCCGACGTCTCAGCTTTGAGCCGGAAGGTGACGATCGGGAGCGTGGGCGCCACGGCCAACTCGAAATCCTCCGAAGCCGTGACCCAGTCGGCAAAGCGCTTCGCGAGCTTCAGTTGACGATCGATCAATTCTTCATACGCCTGCCGTCCGTGCACCCGCAAGGTCAGCCAAAGCTTCAGGGAGTTCATGCGCCGCGTCCACTGCGTGCTGATGCGGGAATTGTCCGGCAATTGCACCCCCGCCGCCTTGGGCATGTAAGGAGCGGCCACGGAAAAGGCGCGCTCGAGAATTTCAGGATGGCTGGTCAGGATCACGCCAGCGGCAAACGGCATAGCCATCCACTTGTGCGGATCGATGGTAAGCGAATCGGCCCGCTCCACACCCCGCACCAGGTCGCGATGCTGATTGGAAAAAATTGCTACCCCGCCGTATGCGCCGTCCACGTGCAACCACAATTGCTGCCTCCGGCACACCTCCGATATGGCAATTAGATCGTCCACCGTTCCGGAGTTTGTGGTTCCCGCGGTGGCCACCACGCAGAACGGTTTTCGGCTGGCAGCGCGGTCCTCCGCAATCGCTCGTTCCAGTTTGTGCGGATCGAGTTGCGCAGACTCGTTCACCGCAATCCGCCGCAGCGCCTTGCGTCCGATTCCCAACAGCCCCGCGGACTTGTCGAGCGAGTGATGCGACTCCGCCGAAGCGTAGCAAACTGGCTGGCCTTCGACCGCCGCTACGCCTTCCTCAATCACATCGGGAAATTTCGATGCCAGCGCCAGAGCCAGCCCACTGAAATTGGCTTCATTGCCTCCGCTGGTGAAGGTTCCGTTGAACTCGCCGGGCCAGCCCACACGCTCGCCGATCCAGCGCACGGTCTCGAGTTCGATCTTGGACGCCAGCTGGGAACGCGCCAGGGTCGCCAGTTGCGGATTGAGTCCCGCCACCAACGCTTCTCCCAACACTCCCATATACGTAGGCGTAGGGTTCATCAGCCCGAAATAGTTGGCGCTGGGCACATGAAAACCCTGCTCCACCATTTCGCGAAAGATCTGGTCCAGCACTTTTTCCGGATCTTCACCGGCCTCGGGAAGCGCATGGTGAAGCGGCCGATAGCTTCGCTGCTCCAGCGGAAGCTGTACCGGACGATCGGGCAGGGAAGAATAGAAGGAGTCAATCTGGTCAATCAGACGGTAGCCCAGCCGCCGCCGGGTTTCGGAGTCGAAGTCGAAGCGCATACGGATTAGATTCTAGACGCATGGCAAGGTACGAAAGAATTCTTCCCACAGCCATGGGAAATAACACGCAAGACAATTGTTGTCGCGGCGGCCCGAAAGGATCTCGGCGATGAGGTGTGAGCCGAGCTCAGGTGCCAAATCGCTCAGCCGCCCGAGCCCTCGCCTTGGCAGCTTCTTCCTCCCGGTTCTTCGGTGGCGCGGTGGTTTCGAGCGAGCGCAAAAGGCGGGTCGAGATGCCGGCGATTTCCTCGATTGCACTCAGGAACGCGTCTTCATTGGCCTTGGAAGGCTTGTTGAAGCCGGTGATCTTTCTCACGAACTGGAGCGAGGCCGCCCGGACCTCCTCGTCAGTCACCGGCGGATCGAAGTTAAAAAGGGTTTTGATATTTCTGCACATCGCATGACCTCAAGCTATGAGCTCAAGATATCGTACTTCCCCCAGACTATCCACGCCGGGAAAAACAGGCCTCGCCTATAATGCGGGCACTGAGGGCAAAAGGGGTGATTGCAAATGCGATCGACAGGAATCTATCCGTACTTGCCGCGTGTGTTGGCCGTAGCCGCCTTGTCGCTGGCGATGTTTATGGTATGCAACCGATCATTTGCGCAAGGTGTTGCCATGGGCAACTGCAAACCGATAAGCCAGCGGACGGAAGAGTTGGGATGTTGGATCATGGTGGACCGGTCCATGGGAACGCTTACACAATCACAGGTGTTCTGGCATCTCGATGTCTATCCCACGCGCGCGGCAGCAGAAGCAGTCAAAGGACCACGAGGCACCGTTCTGGAGTCGCTGGGGAAGATGTGGCTCTTGACGATCGAAGAATCGGGATGGCAGTCGCCCAACGGCCAGCGCATCGCCAGCATTGGTCCCCTTCCGATCACGGCTGGTGAAGAGTACTCGGCACAGTACATGGAAGCGGTCATGACTCGCGACATGACCTCATCGATCCACTCTCACTCCGGCCCGGAAGCCTGGTACACCCAGGCCGGGGAAATGTGTTTGGAGACGCCCGAAGGCAAGCTTGTTGGACGCGCAGGTGGCGATCCGGTGATTGTGCCCGGCGGCCTGCCGATGCACCTAACAGCCACCGGCACCGAACAGCGTCGAGCACTTGTGCTGATCCTTCACCAATCGTCGAAACCTCCCATCACCCTCGTGCACGATTGGACGCCGAAAGGGCTGTGTGGGAAATGAAGAATGGTGGCCCACTCTTGGTCCTCAATCGAAACACCCCGGACCCGAGGGTGCCCATTCATTTCGGCTTTCTGCGAACGGAGTGGGGTCTTCCAGGGTCCCACCACCGGTAAGTCGGGTGCAGTGCGCCAACCCCACACTTCGCGTCATAAATCACTTCGCCGATGGCAACACCTGGATCGTGTGCATCCAGGTTTCCACGGACTGCGGCCAGGTTGTGATCGGCAACGCGGTGCGGCGCAGGCCGTAGCCATGTCCGCCCTCCGCGTAGAGATGCATTTCGGCGGGCACCTTGGCGTTCTTCAGCGCCATGTAATACACGATGGAATTCTCTACATGCACGGGATCATCCTCCGCCTGGACCAGAATCGAAGGCGGCGTTTTTTCCAGAACGTGAATGTCGGGATTGGGTGCGAAGTTCTGCTCGGACAGGGCAAGATAGCCAGGGTAAATGATCACCGCGAAATCCGGGCGGCAGCTCAGCTGATCGGCAGCATCCACCGCCGGGTAGAGGCGCTGATCGAAATGCGTGCTGAGGGCTGCGGCCAGGTGCCCTCCGGCAGAGAATCCGAGGACGCCGACACGCTTCGGATCAATGTGCCACTCCGCCGCATGGGACCGAACCATGCCGAGCGCGCGTTGCGCGTCCTGCAGTGCAGCCGCTGATTTGGGATAAGGGCCGGAATCTGGCACGCGGTATTTCAGGAGCACGCAAGTGACGTTGATGGAATTCAGCCAGTCGCACACCTCGGTACCTTCGAGATCAATGGCGAGGATGCGGTATCCGCCTCCGGGAAAAACCACCACGACCGCGCCGTTGCTGTTGGCCTTGGCCGCATAGAGCGTGATCGTCGGCGTCGAAACGTTGCCCACCCGATACACCAGCCGTCCGCCGACCACATGATCTTTGGCAGTAGTGGTGTTGCCCTCCGGGGCGGGATTGGGCTGCGCGCCGGGCGCGCCCTGCGGCCACAGGTCCAGCGTGATATGGTTCGGCGCTGGCGGCCATACTGGTTGCTGGGACAAGAGCGCAACGGAGACACCAACCACCGCCGCGACCACCAGAAGGTACTGGCGCATCAAGCCTCCGATCTACTTGACTCCCTTCTCTGGGTCCCAGGAGCCCTGCTGCTTGCGAATATAGATTATCTGCCCAATGTGGTACGCGTTGTGCGTGCCGATGTGCGCAATGATGGAATACCACGATTCCAATTTCTTGTCGTCCGCAGCTTCTACGGCCTTTTCCCACTCCGTCATCACCTGGTCGAGTTGCTGCACCGTGGCCGCCCATTTCTTGCTGTCGAAGTTGTTAAACGTTTCGTTGTTGTCACCGCTGAACTTTACCGGAGGCTCGCCCTTGAACTTGGCCAGTTCCTCTTGGTTCCAGAACACCAGATGGTTGGCAAGCTGACCAATGGAATGATTTCCTTTTCCGTCCTGCCAGCTCGCCTGCTCGGGCGTGAGCCCTTCCACCGCCGTGTTTGCAGGCACAAACCACTCTTTCTGGTTGTGGGTGGTGCGCAGCTGTTCCAGCAAAATGCTCTTGAGAGTCGGCATTGGTTTTGCCTGCTGCGCGTAAGCGTGAAATGACAACGACACAATTAACAAGCCAAGAACTCGTTTCATATCCGGTTGCTCCTCTCGCCGGTTAGACGTTCCCGGACCCGCCTCGGCTAGCAATGTATTTCCCGTCGGGGAAGGTACCCCGGAGATTGAAACCAGCGACTACTGCTCCGTGTCCCCGGTGTCCTCCGTGGTTAAGTTTCTCTCCGGTCGAAGCTGAGGAAACAGAATCACATCCCGGATGGTATGCGAATCCGTCAGCAGCATGGCCAGCCGGTCCACCCCCACGCCCACTCCGCCCGCTGGCGGCATGCCGTACGACAGGGCGCGAATGTAGTCCTCATCCATCTGGTGAGCTTCCTCGTCGCCGCGCTCCCGTTCCTGCAACTGCTGTTCAAAGCGCCGCCGCTGGTCCTCGGGATCGTTCAATTCGCTGAACCCGTTGGCAATCTCCATCTTCCCGGCAAAGATTTCCCAGCGCTCCGTCCAGTCCGGTTCGTCCGGCTTCTGCTTGGACAGCGGGGACACGGCGGTCGGGAACTCGTAAATTATCGTCGGCTGAACCAGATGCTCTTCCGCTGCGGCGTCGAACAATGCCGCGATAGTTTTTCCCGCCGGCTCGCTGGGATCGTAGGCCACATGCGCATGCGCCGAGTTAAAGCGCTTCACCAGGTTCTCGACTCTTTCCGACGACGCGAAGTCGGACATCTGCGGCTTCGCGCCCGCCGCCTCCGGCCAGTATTGAATGGTAGCTTCACGCATGGTCATCCGCCGCCAGTTCGATCCGGCCCAGTCAATCTCATCCTCGCCCCATTTGGTCTTGGTCCCGCCAGTAACGTCCTTCGCCGCCTGCTCAATCAGTTGCTGGGTCAAGTCCATCACACCGCGATAGTCGGTGTACGCCTGGTAGAACTCGAGCATGGTGAACTCAGGATTCCACCGCCACCCCAGCCCCTCGTTGCGAAAGTTGCGATTGATTTCGTATACCCGGTCAAATCCGCCCACGGTCAGTCGCTTCAGATACAACTCGGGCGCGATGCGCAGAAACAGGTCCATGTCGAGCGTGTTGTGATGGGTCACAAACGGCCGCGCCACGGCTCCCCCCGCGATGGGTTGCATCATCGGCGTTTCCACCTCAACAAATCCCCGGCTGTCCATGAAGCGGCGCAGCGATTGCACCAGCTTGCTGCGCTTGATAAACACCTCGCGCACTTCAGGATTCATCACCAGATCGACGTAGCGTTGGCGGTAGCGCAATTCAACGTCGGTCAACCCATGCCACTTCTCGGGCAAGGGCAACAGGTCTTTCGAGAGAAACGTGATCTCCTCCACGTGTACCGAAAGCTCGCCGGTGCGTGTGCGAAACAGATACCCGCTGACTCCAATGTGATCGCCCAGGTCGAGCAGCTTGTACAACTCGAATCCCTGTTCTCCGACTGCATCCTTCTTTACGTAGATCTGCAGCCGCTGCCCGTCCTGCTGCAGGTGCGCGAACCCGGCCTTTCCCATCAGCCGAATGGCCATGATGCGCCCCGCGACTCGCACGTTGATTCGCGGATTCTCCAGCTGCTCCCCTGTCTTTTCCAGGTACTCCGCCAGAATCTGCGGAATCGTGTGGGTGAATTCGTATTTGCGGGGATAGATCTGCTGTCCCAGAGCTTCAATCTGTTTCAGCTTCTCCCGCCGCAGTTCGTATATTTTCTCGTCGAGGGCCAAAGGATTCCTTGCTTACACTGTTACAAATAGTGAACAGCGATTATAAACAAGCGGAAGATAAGGAGGAGGTTCGGATCGTCCGATTTGGCAGTGGTCCAAGGACTCGATCTAAAACACCAGTCCATCCCGAGGGACTTCAGTCGAAGCATCTGGCGTGCAACAACGCGATTGCCTTCGCCACTCATACTTTCAACAGCTCAAGATAGATCGCCATTCCGACCACGGCATCGACCCCCATCACATCCAGGCGGTCTACCTCTTCCTGTGTCCTGATGCCTCCAGCTACAATCAGGTTCTTACCCGTCGCGCTGCGCAATTCAGAGACCACATCGAGCGGCATGCCTAGCAGCAGCCCTTCGGTATCAATATGTGTATAAAGAAAGCCGCTGCACCAGGGTTCGAGAGCCCGCATCATTTGCAAGGCTGAAATCTCCGTAAGCTGGCGCCATCCCCGCACTGCGACCTTGCCGCCCCTGGAATCCACCGCGAAGATCAGCTTGTCCGGACTCAATTCGTTTGCCAGTCGTTCGGCAAATGCACTCTGAATGCTGCCATCTTTAATCAGAGACGATCCGAAGATCACTCGCAGCGCGCCATCCGCGAGCATTTCCTGGGCTCGCTCCACCGTCCGAATCCCGCCGCCCACCTGGCATGGCAGCCGTCGCAGCAGGGGCCGCACCATCTCGCGGTTGTCGCCCTGTCCAATAGCGGCATCGAGATCGATGATCTGCACCAGCGGATACTTCCCAAAGCGTTCCAGCCAGGGTTCAAAGTCGTCGAACTCCAGCGCCTTCTTTTCTCCCTGCACCAGTTGCACGATCTTGCCGCCCATCAGGTCAATCGAAGGAATCAGCATGGCCACCTCATGGGAATCCCGCAGGCCTGCAACTCCTGCTTGAGCTCGCCGATGGGAGTGATGCCCAGGTGAAAGATGGACGCCGCCAGGGCCGCATCCGCCCGCCCTTCGCGAAAGACCTCGATGAAGTGTGCCCCGGTTCCCGCGCCCCCGGAAGCAATCACCGGAATGTTGACCGCACTCACCACCGCCCGCGTCAGCTCACAATCGAAGCCGTCGCGCATGCCATCGCGATCGATCGAGGTGAGCAGGATCTCGCCGGCTCCGCACTGCTCCGCCTCGCCAGCCCACGCCACCGCATCGCGTCCCGTGGAGTGCCGGCCACCCGTTGCCTTCACTCCGAAACCCGACCCCTTGCCGTTGCGGACGCGTAGAGCGTCAATAGCTACAATCACCGCCTGCGAACCATAGCGGTGGGCGATTCGGCCAATCAGCGCCGGGTTCTTCAGGGCCGCGGAATTCACCGCAACCTTGTCCGCTCCAGCTTCGAACACAGCCGCAGCATCCTCGAGCGACCGGATGCCTCCACCCACCGTGAATGGTATGAACAACTGCCGTGCCGTGCGGCGCACCACCTCAAGCAGGGTGGAACGGTTCTCATAGGTCGCGGAGATATCCAGCAGCACCACTTCGTCGGCGCCGGCGCACCCGTGGGCCAAAGCCAGTTCCGCGGGATCGCCGGCGTCGCGCAAATCGGAAAATTGCACGCCCTTCACCACGCGTCCGGCGTCCACGTCGAGGCAGGCGATAATTCGCTTGGTCAACATTGGCTGGTTCTTACAGTTCACAAAAATTGCGCAGAAGATGAAGTCCTGCGCTACCTGATTTTTCAGGGTGAAACTGAACTCCAAAGACCTGCCCGCTCTCCACCACGGCGGAAAAAGCTCCGCCATACTCGCACCTCCCCACGGTGGCCTCGACCACTGGTGCCCGGTAGGAGTGGGTGAAGTACACGAACGAATCTTGAGGAAGTCCGCGCAGCAGCCGCGACGACTCCCCTAGCTGCAACTGGTTCCAGCCGACGTGCGGCGATTTCACCGCCGCCGGAAACTTCTCGCACTGGCCCGCGAATAATCCTAGGCCGCGAAGTTGGGAAGCCTCCTCGCTCGACTCGAACATCCACTGCATGCCCAGGCAAATGCCGAGCAGAGGGACCTGCCGGTCGATCGCTTTCACCACCGCCTCCTGCAAGGCGCCTGACAGCGCCGAAGTGGCCTCGAAATTACCCACCCCGGGCACAACGATCCTGCTGGCCCGCGTGATCTCCGCAGGGTCGGCGGTAATGGCCGACTCAACGCCCAGGTGGTCAAACGCTTTCTTCACCGAGGCGAGGTTTCCGGCCTGATAGTCCACGATGGCGATCACAGCAGCCCCTTGGTGCTGGGCAAGAGGCGGGCCATCCGCCGGTCTCGCCAGCAGGCCGCCCGCAGCGCCCGCGCGAAGGCCTTGAATAAGGATTCGATCTTGTGATGGTTGGAGCGGCCATAGAGCACCCGGGCATGCACATTGGCACGCGCCCCCCGGGCAAAACCTTCGAAGAAGTCGTAAACCAGTTCTGCCTGCAGATCGCCCACCAGCCTCTGCCGTACCTTCGTCTCGACTACGCTGGCCGCACGCCCACCGAAATCAACCGCCGCTAAACCCAGGGTTTCGTCCATGGGCATCACAAAATATCCCGCGCGCAAAACTCCGCGCTTCGATCCCAGCGCCTTGTGGAAGGCCTCGCCCAGGACGATGCCTACGTCTTCCACCGTGTGATGCTGGTCCACGTCGAGGTCGCCCTGCGCCCGCAGTTCAAGGTCGAAACCGCCGTGCCGGGCAAACAACTCCAGCATATGATCAAAGAACCGGATGCCGGTGGAGACCTTGTACTGTCCGCGCCCATCAATATTGAGCACCGCTCGGATCGCAGTTTCCTGCGTCTTTCGTTCGATACTTGCCCGTCTCATGCCGGCTTCCTTTCTGCCGTCCAGCCAATTTCCTTCAAGGTTTCATGGAGCGCGACCAGCATTCGCTCCGTGTGTTCCTTCCAGCCCGCAGTGATGCGAACGCAGCCGCTGCAACCGAAATCCGACGATCGGTCGCGCACCAGAATCCCGCGTGCTTTCATTCCCTTTACGAAATCCGCGTGACTGGGACCGATTCGCCCCAGCACGAAATTTGCCTGGCTGGGCCAGAAGGGAATTTCCAGGCGTTGGAATTCCTCTTCCAGCCGTTTTCGGCTGGCTCGCACCTCGCTCACATAGCCGCGAACGTATTCCTGATCGTCCAGCGCTGCTGGCAGGCAGGCTAGCGCCACTCCGTTTACGTTGTAAGGCGAGCAGGCCCGCCGCAGACTCTGAATCTGCTCCGCTGCGCCCGCCAGCACTCCCACCCTCAAACTCGCCATCCCATAGGCCTTGGAGAATGTGCGCGCAATAAACAGGTTCCGTACCTGCCCGGCGTATTCCAGCAGCGATTCGCCATGGAACTCAAAGTAGGCCTCATCCACCAGCACTGCCGCCTGGGGCGCACTCCGCGCGATCAGCAATAAGTCTTCAGCCGATGCCACCGCCCCCGTCGGATTGTTTGGATTGGCAATGGCGATCAGTCGTGTCTTCGGCGCGGTTGTGTAAGCCATCATTTTGCTGGTGGGAAATCGAAAATCTTCGCCCGCCGGAATTGAAATCACCCGCGCTCCGGTTGCGGCCATGCAAATCTGGTACATCGCAAAAGTCGGAATCACGATCAGCGCCTCGTCCTCCGGCTCCAGGTACGCCTCGCACACCAGGTGGATGGCTTCGTCCACCCCATTGGTCAGCAGCACCTGTTCCGGCTGCAATCCCAGAAACGACGCCACCTCGCGTTCCACCGGTGCGCGCTCCGGGTAACAGGCCATCTGTTCCGGACGCATCCGGCGCAGCCGCTCCATCACTCGCGGTGAACATCCGCCCGTGTTCTCGTTGAAATCCAGGCGGAGGCCCGAGCGATCGCCCAAAGGCGGCTGGTACTGCTTCAATTTGCGCACCGCCTCACGTGCCTCAAGCATGGCCGCACCTCAATTCGATCGAGCGCGCGTGGGCTCCAAGCCCTTCAGCTCCAGCCAAAGTCAGAATGGACGGTGCGATCTTTCGCAAACCCGCGCGAGAAATTTCCTGTACCGTCACGACCTTGAGGAAGTCGGCTACGCTCAGCCCGCCGCGGAAACGCGCCACCCCTCCGGTGGGCAGCACGTGGTTTGGCCCCGAGCCATAATCTCCGGCGGCCTGCGCCGAGTAGTCTCCGATGAAGATTGACCCCGCGCTCACGATGTCTCGAAGCCTGTTGCGGGTAGTGGTCAGATGCTCCGGAGCGATGCGGTTGGTCCAGGCAATTGCCTGGGCAGAAGACGCGGCGAGCAGGACAGCCCCGTTTTTTCGTAACGACTGTTGGGCCACCGCATTCTCCCGCGCCAGCGTCCGGACCGTGCGCGACACCGAGCGCGCCAACTTGCGTGATTTCGTGACCAGCAGCACCAGCGCGTCGGGATCATGTTCCGCCTGCGCTACGAGGTCGGATGCGATGAAGGACGGCTCGCCGTCATCACAGAGAACCAGTCCCTCCGTCGGACCCGCCAGAAAGTCGATGGCGCAATCAAAGGCCACAATTTTCTTGGCGGTAGTAACAAACAGATTCCCGGGCCCCACGATCTTGTTCACCCGAGGAACGCTTCTGGTGCCGTAGGCCAGCGCGGCGACGGCCTGTGCGCCCCCGATGCGGTAGAACTCGCGTACTCCCAACAGAGCAGCCGTCGCCAGCGTGGCCTGCGCCGGGCGAGGCGACACCACCCGAATTTCCTTTACGCCCGCGACTTGCGCCGGAATCACCGTCATCAGCAAAGTTGAAGGCAGGGGATAGCGTCCGCCGGGCACATAACATCCGACCGAACTGAGCGGCCGCACCAGTTGGCCCAGCTTGCGACCGTGCTTCTCTCGCGCCCATTCTGCCGGCTTCTGCCATTGACAAAAATTTCGAATGTTGTCTGCGGCAGTCTCCAGCGCAGCCCGCAATTCCCGCGACGAGCTCTTCAACGCGGCCTGCATTTCGCTCTCCGGGACCCGCAATGCTTCGCCCGGCTTTAAGCCATCCCACTGTTCCGCATACCGCCGCAAGGCTTGGTCCCCCTGTCGTCGCACACTCTGCACAATGCGGCGCACTCGCGGCTCCAGCGCATCCAGTTCGTGTCCGCGTTGCTCAAGCTTGCGTACGTAATTGTCGGCTGCGCGACCTTCCAGAATCCGCATCACATGACCACCTTGTTTAGCGGATATTCGACGATGCCCTCGGCGTTCGCTGCCTTCAGCCGGGGGATGACCTCCCACGCCGCCGACTCTTCAATGATGGTGTTCACCGCGACCCAGGCCTCGTCGCTCAGCGTAGCCACAGTAGGCTTCTGCAACGCCGGCAGCACTGAGAGCACCGCGGCCAAATCCGATTTGCGGACGTTCAGCATCAGGCCGACCCGGCCCTGCGCCTCCATCGCACCCCGCAGCATCACGGCCAGGTTCTCGATCTTGCGCCGCCTGACGTCTTCTTTCCATGCAGCGCGATTGGCGATGATCTGCGTGTTGGATTCGAGCAGGGTGTCAATGATGCGGAGGTGGTTGGCGCGCAGCGAACTCCCGGTCTCGGTGACTTCCACGATGGCGTCCGCCAGGGTCGGGGGCTTCACCTCGGTCGCCCCCCAGGAGAACTCCACCCGCACATTCACGCCTTTCTTGCCGAAATAATTCCGCGTGACGTTTACCAGTTCGGTGGCGATGATGCAGTCCGCAAGATCTTCTGCGCGCTGGTATCCAGACGACTCGGGCACAGCCAAAACCCAGCGCACCTTGCCGCGGCTCTGCTTGGCGTAGATCAGGTCGGCCACGGTCACAACCTCAAGACCGCTTTCCATCACCCAGTCGAGTCCAGTCAGCCCGGCATCCAGCACGCCATGCTCGACGTACCGTGCCATCTCCTGCGCCCGAATCAGCGTGCACTCAACATCAGGATCGGCCGTGCTGGCGGAGTACGACCGGCCATTGGTGTAAACGTTTAGTCCGGCGCGCGCGAACAGCTGTAGCGTTGCTTCCTGCAGACTCCCTTTCGGAATCCCAATGCGCAGCTTCATGGCAGTGATCCTTCGGTTTGCTCCGCTGGCTTGTCTAACGGCAGGTTCTGGGTGAAGCAGGACCGGGTTCCGTTATGACAGACCACGCCCTTGCCCTGCACCCGCACCTGCAGCAGGACCGTGTCACGATCGCAATCCGTCACCGCCGAGACCACTTCCAACCGGTTGCCGGAGGTTTCGCCCTTAGTCCAAAGCTGATTCCGAGTGCGGCTGAAAAACGTGACATACCCGGCCCGCAGCGTCTGTTCAAAGGCCTCCCGATTCATGAAGCCCAGCATCAGCACCTCGCCGCTACCCGCGTCCTGCACAATGGCGGGCAGCAACCCTTGCATTTTGTCGAAATCAATTTCCTGGTTCATCGCGTCTCCAAAGTTGCGCTAGAAACAAAAAGCCCGCTGTCGCGAATCGCGTCAGCGGGCCGGATCCTGTGAGTGAGCTAACCTATCTCAAGACACCCCCGCCAACATGTTGTGCACATGATGATGGTGATGGAGATGGGAAAGAAAACTCATCGTTCAAAAGATAGCCGAAGCCGCAGCCTCCTGTCAAAAGATTTTGCCATCCGCCTGGGACAACCTCGCCCAGCACTCCGGCGGAGCGAAGCTCCACTAGAGGCGGCCCCTTTGATAAACCTCCAGCTCCCCGGCATCACCGGCGCCCATGTCCTCCTCTACAGCGATAACCCGGAAGCCGACCGCGCCTTTTTCCGTGACACTCTCAGTTTTCCCGCTGTAGACGCGGGTGGTGGCTGGCTCATATTCGCTTTGCCTCCCGCAGAAGCTGGGATTCACCCTACCGATGGCGAGAGAGGTCAGTTGCACGGGGGACGCAAGCTCCTGGGCTCGGTCCTCTACCTGATGTGCGGCAATCTGCCGGCACTGATGAAATCCTTGCAGGCCAGAGGCGTGGCCTGCTCCCCTACGGAAGAAAAAGACTGGGGGATCAAGACCACTATCCGGTTGCCTAGTGGCGGCGAGATCGACCTCTATCAGCCCACACTTCCGACAGCTCTCGGCCTTGGGTAGGGACCAGTTTGGATATATGACCGACGAGTCATCCTGAGCGCAGTAGTTGCTTCGCGAAGCGAAGCAGCTGCGGATTCGAAGGCCCCCTACCCTCCTTAAATGCATTCGCATGCGTTCAGCGCATTTTGCCGATCCCAAACCATGGCTTCCGGCAGATGGGGTAGCGTCCAGAGATCCTTCGACTTCCCCCGTCTCTTCGCAGGCGAAGAGACAAGCTCGCTAGGATGACTCTCGGCGAGCGTCACAACTTCCAGACTGACCCGCAAACCCTCCGGCTTCATTGACATTTGCGGTCCCACAGCGTACGGTTCCGTACGCAACCTACCAGGAGCAGGAATCAGCACCGCGCCGGCGCCCCAGTCGGTGACTCGCTAAGGAGAAATCAAAGATGAACAGAAAACAGTTTGGGATTTTTGCAGTAGTGTGTGCTCTCGCCATGATGGCCGCCTCAGCCATACCGGCTCGGGCGCAGGACGAACCGAAAGAAAAGCCGCCGATGTACAGCTACGTCGCGTTTTGGAATGTCCCGCGCGCGCAATGGGCGGACATGGAAAAGAACAACGCTGTTGACGAGAAAATTCTGGACAAGGCCCTGGCCGACGGATCCATCGTGGGCTACGGCAGTGACCTGAATCTGGTTCATACTGTCGACGGGATGACCCACGACAACTGGTGGTCAGCCATGTCCATGGCCGCCATGCTGAACGTCCTGGACAAATTCTACAAGTCTGGTACGGCAACCTCACCTGTACTTGCCAGCGCCACCAAACACTCCGACGGCATCTTCGTCAGCCGCCATTACAACTGGCGTCCGGGCTCCTATAAGAATGCCTACACGCGCGTGGGAATGTACAAACTCAAGGCCGATGCGCCGCAAAATGCGGTTGAGACGCTTAGCAAGAGTTTCATCGTGCCCTTGCTGGAGAAGTTGCTGGCCGATGGCGCGATCGTAGAGTACGAAATCGACACGGAAGCGATCCACACCGAAACTCCGGGCACGTTCTGGATCGACGTCATCGCACCAACCGCCGACGGCCTGGACAAACTGAATGCAGCGTTGATGAATGCAAGTAAGACGACTCCCCTGAACAGTGCGGCGTTTGAATCAATGGTGGACTCGGCAGCCCATCGCGATTCTTTGTCCAGCACCACCGCAACCTACAAATGATCGTGATTTTGGGTGGAGCAGCCCTTTAGCGCTGCCATCAGGGCGACGCAGACCCTGCGGCTTCAGCCGCTGAGGTACCGCAGGCGCTGAAGCCCGCTGCAAGAGACGGTCGCGCTATGCAGGCCTGAAGGCCTGCTCCACCCGTTGCCGATGACGTCATGCGGGCGTTTCAAAAGCCACTACCGCTTAGGCCGGTCTCTTGAAGGTGAAGAAAGTCAGCGGTAGTATTAGGCTTTAGATTTCTGCAGAAAATTGGTCCGAGGCGTCAATGCCCCAAAATTACGTCCCCATATTCATCTTCATCGCATTCATCGCTGTGATGCTTCCTGTAACGCTGCTGGCCGCGAAGCTGGTGCGCCCCGACAATCCCGGCAAAGCGAAGTTGATGCCCTATGAATGCGGCATCGATCCCGTCGACAGCTCGCGCGGACGTTACACCGTTCGTTATTACATCGTCGCTATCCTGTTCGTGGTGTTCGACGTGGAAACCATCTTCCTGTTTCCGTGGGCGGTGCAATTTAAGGCTCTGGGCGTGTTCGGCTTGATCGAAATCTTGATTTTCCTGCTCATCCTGGTCGTAGGCTATATCTGGATCTGGAAAAAAGGCGCCCTGGAATGGGTCTGATTACGTAGGGGCAGATGTCCTCATCTGCCCGGCGGAGCGCAGCTCCGCAGGTTTTGTTCGTAGCTTCTCATAATCCGATCTCCTGATGCCAGATTCCCCTAACTCCGAAACCTTCACCGCCAGCCGCTGGACCAAGGGCAATCTGTTTTTCCCGGTTCGCATCATCGTTACACCGCAGCACGTCAGCCGCATAAAGTCGCGGCTCTTTGGCAGCAACGAAGAAAGCATAGCCCTCGGCAAGGTCGCCTCGGTGCAGATTTCAACCGGAATAGTCTGGTCCAATATTCGCATCGATTCTTCGGGCGGTACTGATCCCATCCTGAGCCACGGTCATCGCAAGGCCGACGCTCTGCGAATTCGCGAACTTATCGAAAGTTACCAGGCGGAGCAGAGGAAGTGACGCGGCCCGCATGCTGTCTCCGCGATTGACACTTAGTTTGCAAGCTGTTAAAAGTTAACGTTCTTCTAAACGCCCACGGCGCCGGAGGTTTGTACCTTCCGTAGCTATGCCTGAGGAAACAAAATCCCCTACCCCGCCGCCCAGTGGTGAGCCGAAATCTCCGGCGGGCGCGCCCATTCCCGCCAGCGTTCAGTCGTCCCCGGATAGACCCGCCGCTCCGAAAGCAGCGGAACACGCCGCTCCCGCAAAGCCCGCTGGTCCCGCACCGGTTCTCTGGGACTCGCGCATGATTTCCCGGCTCAAGGCGCAGTATGGTTCAGGCATCCGTGAGGCCAATTCCTATCTCGGACAGAAATACATCGTCGCGGATTCGTCGCTGGTCCCCGAACTGCTCCAGGTCCTTCGCGATCAGGAACGGTTTGACTATTGCGTGGATATCACCGCCGTCCACTACCCGGATCGAGACCAGCCATTCGAACTAGTCTGGATTCTGTATTCGTTCCTGCTCAACGAGCGTATCCGGGTCAAGGCTTCATACGGCGAAGCCGAGCCCGTACCCAGCGCCGTTCCCATTTGGCCCACCGCCAACTGGCTGGAGCGCGAAGTCTTCGACATGTTCGGCATCCGCTTCGAGGGCCATCCCGATCTCAAGCGCATCCTTCTGCCAGACGGATGGAAAGGTCACCCCCTGCGCAAGGATTACGGCATCATCCAACAGGACCAGGAGTGGGTCCAGATCAACCTGGGGATCGAGAGCGGGCAATGACCGACCGAACGGCTATCGACCGGACTTCCCATCTCGAACTGGAACAACACGAGAAAACGTTTCTCGATTCCAACGAACTCATCATCAATATGGGCCCGCAGCATCCCGCCACCCACGGCGTGCTGCGGGTCATCCTGAAACTGGACGGCGAAAAAGTTCTGGGCACCGAATGCGTCATCGGCTACCTCCATCGCGGAGTGGAGAAAATCGCCGAGCACCGCACCTACACCATGTTCAATCCCTACGTGGATCGCATGGACTACGTGGCGGCCGTGTCGAATGGCTTGGGTTATTGCGAAGCGGTGGAAAAATTGCTCAACCTGCAGGCCCCGCGGCGCGCCCAATACATCCGCGTCATCCTCACCGAACTGAATCGTCTGGCCAGCCACATGCTCTGGCTGGGCACACACGCCCTCGACATCGGTGCCATCACGCCGCTCTTCTACACCTTCCGCGACCGCGAAGAAATTCTCAAGATTTTTGAGAAATATTGCGGCGCCCGCCTGACCACGCATGCCTTCCGCATTGGCGGATGTTCCTACGAGACCTACGACGGCTTCGAGCGCGAGGTCAAGAAGTTCCTCGATTTCGTCACACCCAAGATTGACGAGTACGAAGAGCTCCTCACCACCAACCGCATCTGGGTCGAACGTACCAAAAACGTTGGCAAGATTTCCGCCAAAGAGTGCATTGCACTGGGCGTGACTGGACCCGTGTTGCGCGCCAGCGGTGTGAAGTGGGACCTGCGCAAGGCCCAGCCCTACGCCGCCTACACTGATTTCGATTTCGAAATTCCCATCGGCCACAACGGCGACACCTACGACCGGTATATCGTCCGCATGCAGGAGATGCGGCAGTCACTGCGCATTATTGAGCAGGCGATCGGCAAGATTCCCGACGGCCCGATCATGGCCAAGGTCCCAAAAGTGATGAAACCGCCCGTCGGTGAGATCTATCACTCCATCGAGGCCCCCAAGGGCGAGTTGGGATACTTCATCGTCAGCGATGGCTCCACGCAGCCCTACCGGGTGCGAGTGCGGCCGCCATCCTTCGTAAACCTGCAAGCCCTGGACATGATGGTGCGCGGAACCCTGGTGGCTGACGTAATCGCGGTCATCGGAACCCTGGACATCGTTTTGGGCGAGGTGGATCGCTGATGCTCGACTACATCACTTCCTATCTCTCCAGCGACACCACGCCGGGTTCCGCCGGCAACATGTTCTGGGCGTTCGTCTATATCGTCCTGATCTTCCTCGGGCTTTCCGTCGCCGTAATCGCCATGAACTGGCTGGAGCGGAAAATTCTGGCCCACATGCAGGTTCGCCTGGGCCCCATGCGCGTCGGCCCCCACGGTTTGCTGCAGCCCGTCGCCGATGCGCTCAAGCTGCTGATCAAGGAAGACATCATGCCGTCCCAAGCCGACCCGTTCGTCTTCTGGGTCGCCCCGTTGATCGTCGTGATCACTTCCTTCACCGTCTTTATTGTGGTGCCCTTCGGCCCCAGCCACGCGGTCACCGATATGAATATCGGTGTGCTGTTCATGCTCGGCGTCTCGTCTCTGAGCGTGCTGGGCATAGTCATGGCGGGATGGGCGTCCAACTCCCACTACCCGTTGATGGGTGCTCTTCGCTCCAGCGCTCAAATGGTTTCCTACGAGATCGCGATGGGCCTGGCGGTAATCTCAGCGGTCCTGATGACCAGCCTGAATAAAGAAGGCACCGGCACCCTGAGCATGATCGGAATCGTGCAGGCCCAACAATCCCAGCAGGTCTGGTTCATTTTCAAGTTTTTCCCGCTTGGGCTGATCGCGTTCTTTATTTTCGCGGTCGCGATGGTGGCGGAAACCAATCGCGCTCCCTTCGATCTGCCGGAGGCTGAGTCCGAACTGACCGCCGGTTTCCACACCGAATACAGCGGCTTCCGCTGGTCGCTTTTCTTCCTGGCCGAATACTCGGCGATGATCGCGGTTTCGTCCATCGCAGTGACCCTGTGGCTGGGCGGGTGGATGCGTCCGTTCCCCAATGCCCTGAGCGGCGAAACCTGGGACCTGGTGTTCTCGCTAGTCCCGGGCCTGACTTTTCTGTTCCTCGCGGCCATGACTTTCTACAGCACCGCCCGTATGCCGAAACATCCTTACTTCAAGATACAAACCATCGGCCTGGGCGGATTCGGCGCAGTCCTGGCCCTGATCGCCGTGGTTCTGTTCATTCCGCCGGTGCGTGACCGCATACAGGACATTTTCTGGTTCAGCGCCAAGGTAGCGTCCTCCATGTATATGTACATCTGGTACCGCGGCACATTCCCGCGCTACCGTTTCGATCAATTGATGAAAGTAGGATGGAAAGTTTTATTGCCGTTAGGCATTGCTGTGCTGGTCCTGACGGCAGTCGCAGGAATAGTGTTTTGACCTGGGGAAAAATATGGCTCCGGTCGCCACAACATTTTTCTTCTATGTTCTCTCGGCGCTGACCGTGCTCAGCGGCGTGCTGGTCATCACCCGCAAGAATGCGGTGCACTCCGCCCTGGCGCTGATTGTGTCACTACTGGGACAAGCGGCTCTCTACCTGATGCTGTATGCCCCATTCGTCGCTGGCGTACAGATCATTCTCTACGCCGGCGGCATCATGGTCCTGTTCCTATTCGTGATTATGCTGGTCAACATTGAAAAGTCGCAAAGAGAAGACCAGTTCAATAAACAATGGCTGGTAGGACTGGCGGCCGCGATAGCCCTGGGTGCCCTGTTCGTACTGGTGTACATGAAGGGCAGGGCATTGTTCCCAGACCGCGCCATCCAGATGCCGGAGCAGTCCAACACCCAGCAGGTCGCGGTCCTGCTTTATGGCAACTATATGTTCACCTTCGAAATCGCCTCGTTACTGTTGCTGGTGGCGATCATCGGAGCGGTGGTCATGGCAAAGAAGAGAATCTAGCTGAGAACCGGGAACCAGGAACTGGTAACTGGGTTTATGAGTCCAATCGGAACCATTCACTATCTCGTGGTCGCCGCCGCCCTGTTCATTCTGGGGGTCATCGGCGTGCTGACCCGCCGTAACGTCGTCATCGTGCTCATGTCCATCGAGCTGATCCTGAATGCGGTGAACCTGAACCTGGTGGCCTTCTCCCGGATATGGGGCCTGCACGGGCAGATTTTCGCAATATTCGTGATCACCGACGCAGCCGCGGAAGCCGCCGTCGGATTGGGAATTCTGATCGCATTCTTCCGCAATAAAGAGACTGTGAACATCGACGAAGTGGATTTGCTGAAATGGTGAAAAAAGCTTCTGGCTGCTAGCTTCTGGCTCCTGGCTAAAAGCCAGAAACTGACAACTAACAACTGACGACTATGTTCCTCGACAATATCTGGCTCGTCCCGCTGCTCCCCGCCTTCAGCGCGGCCCTCATGTTCTTTTTTGGCCGTAAACTGCAAAAGGCGGCGGTCAGCGCGGTCTGTGTTGGCGCGGTGGCGCTGGCGTTTGTCTTGGCCTGCCTCGCGGTCTGGCAGTACAACGGGTACGCCCACGACAATGCGGGCAAGCCTTTCGAGAAAATTGTTTACACCTGGCTGGGCACCGATACCGGCCACATGAACTACGTCAAGCACGACGGCACCCCCGCCGCCTTCCACGCCGATGCCGGTTTCCTGCTCGATCCGCTCTCCGCCATCTGGCTGTTGTTTGTGACCGGCGTCGGCACCCTCATTCATATTTATTCCATCGGATATATGGCGCATGAAGGCGGGTACTACCGCTTCTTCGGATACCTCAATCTGTTCATGTTCTCCATGCTCACACTCATCCTGGCCAATAACTACGCCTTGATGTTCGTGGGATGGGAGGGCGTGGGCCTGTGTTCGTATCTGCTGATCGGGTTTTATTTCCAACGCCACTCCGCCAGCACCGCCGCCAACAAGGCGTTCATCGTCAATCGCATCGGTGACGCTGGCTTCCTGCTCGGCATGTTTACCATCGCCTGGTACTTCGGCTCGCTTCGCATGACCGAGATCACCACCATGGCCCGCAGCGGGCACTTCGCCATCGGCGATCCCATCATCACCGCCGCCACGCTGTTGCTCTTCGTGGGCGCGTGCGGCAAGTCGGCGCAGCTCCCGCTCTACGTCTGGCTGCCCGACGCCATGGAAGGCCCCACTCCGGTTTCCGCCCTGATCCACGCCGCAACCATGGTCACCGCCGGTGTCTATATGGTGGCGAGGTCGAACGCGTTGTTTGTGCTGGCCCCTGGCTCGATGAAGACCATGGCGGTCATCGGCGCATTCACCGCGCTGTTTGCCGCCACCATCGCCCTGGTGCAGAACGACATCAAGCGCGTGCTGGCCTACTCCACCGTTTCTCAGTTGGGATACATGTTCCTCGCTCTCGGAGTCGGGGCCTTCGCGGCCGGCGCGTTCCACGTCTTTACGCACGCCTTCTTCAAAGCCCTTCTCTTCCTTGGCGCCGGATCGGTGATCCACGCCATGAGCGGCGAGCAGGATATGCGCAACATGGGCGACCTGCACCGCCGCATCCCGATCACCCACTGGACCATGTTCATCGCCACCTTTGCCATCGCGGGCATCCCGCCCTTCGCCGGCTTCTTCTCCAAGGACGAGATTCTGTGGCAGGCCTGGTCGTCCGAAGGAGGCGCCTACCGCCTGCTGTGGCTGGTAGGCTACGCCACCGCTCTGATGACCGCGTTCTACATGTTCCGCCTGATGTTCCTCACTTTCCACGGGCAGCCGCGCATGAGCCACGAAGTGGAGCATCACATCCACGAATCTCCGAAATCGATGACGGTCCCTTTGATCATTCTCGCCCTCGGCGCCATTAGCGCCGGATGGCTGGGCTGGCCGCACAGCCTGGGCGGATCGAATCGCTTCGAGAAATTCCTGGAGCCCGTCTTTGCCCGCGAAGCGACGGTATTTCAGACGGAAGGACGAGAGGCGCAGCTGGCCGCTGGGAAAAAAGAAGAAGAGCACACCAACCCGCTGGAATATTTCCTGATGGTTTTCTCCATCGCCGCCGCTGTAGCCGGATTCGGCATGGCGTGGAAGGCCTATCGTGATGCCGGCAAGGGTTTCGCCGAGCCCATCGCTGAAACCTCGCCCCAGTTCTACAGCGTCTTGCTCAATAAATACTATGTGGACGAGGCCTACGATTACGCCTTCACCGGGCGCCGCAAGGTGGGAGACGTGCGCCTGGGCGTGATGGGATTGGGTGAAGCCTCGTCCTGGTTCGATTCGCGCATAATCGATGGCGCCGTCAACGGCGCGGGCTGGATGACGCGCCTCAGCGCAACCATTTCCAGTTGGTGGGACAAGTGGATCATCGACGGGCTCCTGGTGAACGGACCGGCGATTCTGTCCCGGATGCTGTCGTATCCGGTGCGCCTGCTGGAGTGGGGCCTGGTGCAGTGGTACGCCCTGGTAATGGTGATTGGCCTGGTAGGATTCGTTTTCTATTTCGCAGTGCGCTAGCAAACAGCTTTGCGGACGACTGAAGACTGACGACCGACGACTGCTTTATGCATAATCACATTCTCTCGATCATTTTGTTCACGCCGCTGGCCGGCGCCGTACTCCTCATTTTTGTCCCTAAAGAGAACAAAGACGCCATCCGCTGGATCGCCAACCTTTTCGCGCTGGCTGGACTGCTGGTTTCCATCCCCCTGGTGCCCTGGTTCTGGGCGCAGCGCTTCGAACCGGGCTTCAAATTCATGGAAGGCGCAGCCAACGACTGGATCCCCTCCATCGGCGCCGGCTATGTCCTCGGCATTGACGGCATCTCCTTCCTGCTGATCATGCTGACCACGCTGCTGGGCTGGGTTTCGATCCTTTCCTCCTGGACTGCGATCGAGACCCGGGTCAAGGAATACTACATCTGGTTCCTGGTCCTCCAGACCGGCATGCTGGGCGTCTTCATGGCCCTCGATTTTTTCCTCTTCTTCGTTTTCTGGGAAGCCATGCTGGTTCCCATGTATCTGCTGATCGGCATCTGGGGCGGCCCGCGAAAGCTCTATGCCGCCATCAAGTTCTTTCTCTATACCTTGTTCGGTTCAGTCCTGATGCTGCTTTCCGTGCTGTTTCTATACTTCTACAATTTCCACCAAACCGGACAGTACACCTTCAGCATTCAAGCTCTTTATAAGACGGCGCCATTGATCTTCCACGACCCGGCGTATGGCTCAACCTTCGCCATCCTGCTGTTCCTGGCTTTCTTTTTGGCCTTCGCCATCAAGGTGCCGATGTTTCCATTCCACACCTGGCTGCCTGACGCCCACGTGGAGGCGCCCACCGCGGGCTCCGTCATCCTGGCGGGCGTCCTGCTGAAAATGGGGACTTACGGCTTCGTCCGCTTCGCCTTGCCCTTCTTCCCGGATGTAGTCATGCATCCCAAAGTGCGCGGCTGGATGATTTTCCTTTCTATCGTTGGCATCATCTACGGCGCGCTGGTTTCCCTGATGCAGAAGGACATGAAGAAACTGGTGGCGTATTCGTCGGTCAGCCACCTGGGTTTCTGCACTTTGGGAATCTTCGCCCTGAATCCGATGGGGTTGAGCGGATCGGTGCTGCAGCAGATCAACCACGGCATCTCGACGGGCGCACTCTTCTTGATCGTCGGCATTCTGTACGAGCGGCGGCACACGCGCGAAATATCGGAGTACGGCGGCATCTCCAACATCATGCCGGTTTACGCCACCATCACCATGATCATGTTCCTGTCATCCATGGGACTGCCCCTGCTCAACGGATTCGTCGGCGAGTTCACCATCCTGCAGGGCACCTTCATGGAAAACTGGAAGTGGGCGGCGTGGGCCGTTCCGGGCGTGATTCTCGCTGCTGCGTATCTGCTGTGGCTTTACCAGCGGGTATTCTTCGGCACAGTCACCAATCCCAAGAATGAAAAGCTCCATGACCTGACGCCCCGGGAACTTCTCACTTTCGCTCCTCTGGTCATCATTGCTTTCTGGATCGGCCTTTACCCCAAACCGTTCTTCCAGATTCTGGAGCAACCAGTGAACCAGATCGTGTACACCGTGCGTGGGAAGGACTACCCCGCCCTGCAGCCTGGTGCTCAGGGTGTGAATGCTGCATTTCGGCCTGCCGATGTTGCCGGGAAAGCCGCGGCAGTGCAGACCGCCTCCAATCAGTCGAAGGGAACCAAATAAGTGTCGGGCAACCTGGCGCAAAATTTCGGACGGGTCGATTACCTGATGGCGCTCCCCGTCGTCCTGCTGACTTTGTTCGCATTAGGCATATTACTGCTGGACCTGATGTTGCCCGCCCAATGGAAACGCGTCAATGCTTTTACGGCCCTGGTAGGCATTCTGTTTTCTGCCGCCGGAATCGTGAAGATCCAGCTGGCTTTGAATTCAGCCGGCCTTCCCGGAGAATCAGCCTTCCTGAACGCGATGGTGGTGGATCGCTTCACCATCTACTTCTGGTACTTGTTCCTGGCGGGCGCGGCGATTTCCATCCTGATGTCGATGCGCTATCTCGAGATCGAGCACGAAAACCATGGCGAGTTCTATTCCCTGCTCTTGTTTTCAGTAGTGGGCATGATGTGCATGGCCGCCGGTTTCGACGTGGTGCTGATCTTCATTGGTCTGGAGCTGATGGCGATTTCCACCTATGTGTTGGTCGGATTCCTGCGCACCGACCGCCGCTCCAATGAAGCCGCGTTGAAATACCTGCTGCTGGGCGCATTTTCCTCCGGCATATTTGCTTATGGCCTGTCCCTGTTCTACGGCCTGACTGGCAGCACCAGCCTCTTGGGAATTCGCAGTGGCCTGGTCCGGATGGAGGCCTCCCATCCCAATCACGTTGACCCGATCACCGTGATCGCCTTGCTCACGGTCGCAACCGGACTGTTCTTCAAAATCGCCGCCATCCCCTTCCATCAGTGGCTGCCGGACGCCTACGAAGGCGCCCCCACCAGCGTTACCGGTTTTATGTCGGTCGCAGTCAAAGCCGCAGCCTGGGCCATGTTGCTGCGCATCTTCATCTGGGGTCTCTATCCTCTGCGGCCGGTGTTCGTTCCCCTGCTGATCTTCGTTTCGGTCCTGACCATGACCGGCGCGAACCTGGCCGCGTTGACCCAGAGCAATCTCAAGCGCCTGCTGGCGTATTCCTCCATCGCCCACGTCGGCTACATGCTGCTCGGCCTGGTCGCGCTGGCCTCCGTCACCTACCCGGCGCCTGCTTTTTTCGACGGCTTCAAGGGCATTCTGCTGTATCTGCTGGTCTACACCTTCATGAACCTGGGCGCCTTTGGCGTGATCGCGTCCCTGCGCCAGCGCAACGTCATTGGCGATGAAATGGACGATATCGCCGGCCTCTACTTCCGCGCTCCCACCGAAGCCGTCCTGATGCTTATCTTCCTGTTGTCCTTGGCTGGCATCCCGCCGCTCGCCGGCTTCTACGGAAAATATTTTATTTTCCTCAGCCTGATCGAAAGCGGCCATTACGTGCTGGCGTCGTTAGCGGTTCTCTACGCCGTCTTCGGACTCTATTACTACATGCGCATCGCCAACCAGATGTTCATGCGCGAAGCCCTGGACAAGACCCTGCTTCCGATCAGCGCCGGGATGCGGTTGGCGCTGGGTGTGACCGCATTTGCCACCGTTTACATCGGAATCTTCCCTGAACAATTCATCCGCATCGTGAACTGGTCGCTGGGCATTGCGCAGACCACATCGGTAGCCACTCTGGTACGCTAGCCCAGCGGTGCAGGGGGAAGGAGCAGGGAAGCGCCCTCCTGCCGGTCGCCATGCCTGGCCAGGACAACAATTCGAAACCGGAACGCAGTGGATGGGTGCAGTTGGCCCGATACAGTCAACTGGCCTTCGTATTCCCCGCCGCAACCGTGGCCGGCTGGTTAATCGGCGTTGCCCTGGATCGCTGGCTGCACACCACCTGGCTCTACCTCGCCGGACTGATTCTTGGCATCATTGCCGGCTTCGTCGAGTTGATCCGGGCAGCGCTCTCCTCGGAACGCAAATGATGGCTTGCAGATGACACCTGCCGCGCCCTTGACCACTGAGCCCAACAGCGAAGCTTTCTACTCCGGAGCTATTGCGCGCATCTCTCGTTTCATGCTGGTGCTGGCGGTCGCCTTCAACGCTGCCGCGTGGTGGCGTTATGGCTGGCGCATCGCCCTCGGGTTCGCCTGCGGCAGCGTGGTTGCCTACCTGAATTTCTATTGGCTGAAGCGAGTGGTGACCGCGCTGGCCGATCGCGCCACCCAACCCGGCCAGGTGCACTCCAGCAGCGGAGTGGTGTTGCGCTTCCTGCTGCGCTACGTTTTGATGGGCCTCGGAGCCTATGTTATATTCACTGTTTCTCCCGCGAGTCTCTACGGGTTATTTGCCGGTCTGTTCCTGCCCGTGGCTGCCATCGCGTGCGAAGCCGCCTATGAGACGTGGGTCGCTCTGAAAAGCGGCTTCTAGCTACCGGCTTCTAGGTAGGTTGAAATGAAGCGCGTTTGGTAGAAATTTTAGTGTTTAGCAGTTAAAGCTAGAAGCCTGTTTCATGCCTGAACAACTCTGGTTTACCGAAATCCTGAACCATCTCTTTGCCGGCCCGGTCACCGGACTGCTGCGAGCGCTCCATATTGAGCCCAATTACCCACAAGCCCCCATAACCAACGCTGTGGCCATGGAACTTCTGGTGTTCCTGTTCCTGGTAACCCTGTTTTTCCTGGTACGCGCCAGGCTTTCTGTAGATAAGCCCGGCGCCCTGCAACATGTTTTCGAAGGGGCCCACGGTTTTGTCGAAGGCCAGAGCCAAGAAATTATCGGCCATCGCAACGAGCGCTTTACCCCCTTCCTGATGACCCTGACTTTCTTCATCCTGATCTGCAATCTGATTGGCTTGATTCCGGGCTTCGAATCACCTACGGCCGTGCCCGCGGTCCCTCTGGGATGCGCCGTCTGCGCCTTCGTGTACTACCAGACCCAGGGGTTTAAACACCATGGCATCGCGTACCTGAAACATTTCATGGGACCCATGTGGTGGCTGGCCATCATCATGATCCCCATCGAGATCATCAGCCATCTCGCCCGCATGCTTTCGCTGACCGTCCGTCTCTACGCCAACATGTTCGCCGGCGACATGGTGACCATGGTTTTTTTCTCCCTGGTCCCAATCGGTGTGCCGATTATCTTTCTGGGCCTTCATATTGGAGTGTCCCTGTTGCAGACCTATATCTTTGTCCTCCTGACCATGGTTTACTTGTCGGGCGCGGTAGCCGAAGAGCATTAAGAACAGTTTCGAGTTTCCGGTTTCCAGCCACTTCAACTGAAAACCGGGAACTGGCAACTGGCAACTGCCGTTCAGAACAAGACCGTTTTTGGTGTCGAGTTTCGGGCTTCGGTAAACGGAAACCAGAAACTGGAAACTGGAAACCAGCCGTTCAGCGTGAGGGCGTCTGTACTACACAGAGGCGTCAACCACCCACTGGCGGTAATTCATACGAGGAGAAAACACAATGCGTAGATTGTTGAGCTACTTGTTCATGGCACTGGCTTTCATGTTCCTGGCCGTGCCCGTATTCGCGCAGGGCGGAGAAGCTTCCAGCGCGGTCAACTGGGTAGCCATCGCCGCTGGATTTTCCATGGCGATTGCCTCCGCGGTTTGTGGTCTGGCGCAGGGCCGAGCCACTGCCGCCGCCGCCGAGGCTTTGGGACGCAATCCGGCGGCCCGCTCCGGTATCCAGTTCGCGCTCATTCTCGGCCTGGCCCTGATCGAGTCCCTGGCGCTTTACACCCTGGTTATTATCTTCGCCAAGGTAAAGTGAGAAGTTTTTGGGGCCTACATCAATTGAGGGTGCGAGAGTGCCCCCATCCATTTCGCGTACTTTGCGAAACGGGTGGGGTATTTTTTTAGGGTGAATCCGGGCCTACATCAATTGCGGTTTGCGCTGCCCGTCCCAATCGCCTTCCTTGGTTCCGGGCGAGTGTTCCAGAGAATCCATCAGAATATGGCGCAGGCGGAAGCGGCTCTCGAGGTCGGTGTTCACGATCTCAAACCCGACTTCGTTCACCCGCGCGCGCCTCAACAATACCTGTCCGCGAATGTGGCGGCCGCCGGTAGCGATGTCGATGTTGGCTTCCGAGCCCACGCGGAGATTGTCTTCTTTGGTGCCCATGCCCCCGCCCAGGCTCAATTCCCGGATCAGAATGCTGGATTTTCCCCACGAACTGCTGATGGTCGCGCGCAGCGTCCGGCGCAGCACGATGCGCTCGTAGCGCCGTTGCCTCACCCACGGACACGCGGGCGCTGAATCCAGAGGGGCGATAGCCAGCTCCCCGGGTTCCAGTCCACTCTCGGCCATGACCTGGCTGCCATAGCGCGGATCGATCTTGACCAGGGCCTGAGCCGCGGCAATGCGCAGTTCCCGGTGGTTGCTCCATCGCCACATCTTTTTCGCTTCCAGCAGGCCGCGCAGCACCGGCACCGCATCGTTCTCCCGCAACCGGCCCAGCGACTCTACCGCCTTCAGCTGAATCAGCGCAGAACGTCCCTGCGCCTCTCCCGCTTCGGCCATCACCACCAGCGGCGGGACCGCCGTGCGATCGCCGCTCATTCCGATTTCATCAATCGCCTGGGGCAGGACCAGCGAATCGAGAATTTCCAGCAGCTCCATCAAGGACCGTCCCCGATCATGGGCCGCGCCGTAGGCCACCTGGCGTACCACCACGTCGTGATAGAAACGGTTCCACTCGGGAAGGCGCGTGGGCAGCAACTCCAGCAGGGTGGGCACATCCAGTCGGCTCAGCAGGCCAACTACCGAGGCGGCCTGGCGGGGCTGGCCCATGCGCAGCATCTCGCGCAGCTGTTGCTGGGCGGGTGCTCCCAGTTCCTTCACAATGTCGATGATCCGGTCACACTCTTCCCGTCGCATGCAGCGGAAAAACCGCTCCGAGAGGTGTTCCACCGCTGCTCCCGAGGTCCGGCGCAAAACCTGCAGCAGATCGGCTGGAAGCTGGGGCAGGTACATGGCTTCTTCGATGAACTCGGGCAAACGGTTTTCCACGCCGATTCGAGGGCGCAGCTCGGTGGCCAGCACCGGCCGTTGCCGGGCTATGTTTTCCATGGCGATGCACAATTCGTTCAGTGCCCCAAACTGTTTGTTGGTACTGGCTTCCGTGCTGAGCCGAACAAACGCCGCGCTTAGCATGCTTTGCAGATCGGGGTCCGGTTCCTTGCCCATCAGGTCGCCGATCTTGCGGATGGACATCGCCATCAGCTCTCCGCCGGCTGCTGCGAACAGGTCGGCCAGCTGGCTTATGCCAGTCGCGATTTTGCGCCGCGGGTCAATTTCTTTCGCGTCCAGGCAATTCAGGTAATTTTGCAGAATGGCAACCGCAGTCTCTTTGTCGCCGCGGTCCAGCAGGATCTCGACAAACTGGCGCACATTGCGCGGCGGCACACATGGTGCCTCATGCGACAGCAGCACGCTCTTCTTGCCCGCCTCCGGCACTTCCGCCCAGAACATCCGGTCCAGGATGTCGGCATGCGACTCCACCAGAATGCCGGCCTTGCTCATTTTGTCTTCCTGCAGCTTCAGGATCTGGCGCAGGGTGTCCATCTGCCGGCTCATGTGTTCCATCATCTGGTGCACGGCATTGACCTTCACTTCGCCTTTCTGGAAGCGTTCCAGGGCGAAACGAATGGCCATATGTTCGGCCGCCTTCATCAGCAGGGGAGTGTTGTCGTTCTGCTCCACCGAAGTCTGTGCCGCCAGGCTCCCCAGCAGTTGCTGCAGGTTGACTTTGGTGTTGGGATCAACCGTGGTCAATTCTTTCTGTAAGGCTGTGGTATCGGCGTTGGGGTCGCCGCCTACTTCTCCAAATCGGGTCAGCAGCCGGATGGTCTGGATGACTTCTTCTTCCTGCAGGGGCACGACGCCGCCCGCCCAGGTTCCGCCGCCCGTGGCTGGGACAGTACCCTCCACTGCCGGGCCCACATTCGGAACGCTGCCTACCGGAGCGCCCCCGGGCACGCCTCCGCTCTTCGCGCCTTCCGCGGCCGCAATTAACTGCAGAAGCTTCTGCGGATCGTTAAGCCACTGCTTGAATTCCGGGCCCAGGGTCTGGGCCGCAATCTGGGCGGCAATGCTGATCTCGCCCGTCGATGGATCGGCAGCCACAAATCTTACTTCGTTGATGCGGATCGAAGCCGACTTGTTCTCCCCGAAGGTGCTCTTGATTTCCTTGACCACATCCTGGGCCCGAGATCCGCCCAGGGCGAAGGCCCGTACCAGTTGGGTAAATTCCTCTTTGGTGACCTGGTTTGAGAAATGGATACTGGCCAGACCCGCCGTGGTCAGCAGTTGTGCGAAACTGCGCTCCGCCTGCCCCGTTTCCAGTGGGATTCCGTCCAGCAGCAGCTTGTTTTCCGAGACGCCCAGCAGGAACGCACCATCCGCTCCTTTGGGCAGGCCGTCTTGCAGTTCTTTCCACGTGGATACGAACTGGCCTTCGGTGCGTTTGTGGTCGAGCCCATAGAGGCGGACATACTTCACCAATATGTTCAGACTGTGGACAAACGCCCGGGCGGACGCGATCCTGCTGTCTTTGCTTGTGTCTGCCGTTGAGATACGCGGCTCCTCTTAAAGGGCTTCTGCTAACGGCTAAGGGTAATGCGAAACTGTGAGAAGATACACATTACGGAGGTAATACCGCCAATTGGCCTTCCGTGAGGGCCTAGCCCTAGGCAAAAGCGTCGTCCGGGTTCCGATTTCAGGCAGTGATTTCAGGGCTCTGTTCAGTGCGTCCCTTTTGGATGAAGCCGCGCTGCTTCAGGGTGGAGCGGCGCTTCAGCGCTGCATTAAAGACCTGGCCGGATAGCGGCTTTAGCCGCTGCGGTACATCCGGACCGTTTCGCAAGCAGCTTAAGAGAAAATCGTCTCCCAATGCCCACCCAGCCCGCCAAAAAAAAATCCGGCCTCGCTGTCTGGATGCAGCGCGTCCTCGAAGAATGCCACCGCGCCAGCCTCAGCTTCGCCCCCGATCCCGTACACGACCTGCGCGTAGCCCTCCGCCGCTGTCGTTCCATGGCGGACGGCATCGCTGTCATCGATCCTGATCCTGCCTGGAAGGATATGAAGAAAGCAGGCAAACGCCTCTTCAGCCGCCTGGGAGAACTGCGCGACGTTCACGTAATGCAGGAGTGGGTCCACCTCCTGGATACGCCCGACGATCCCGTCACCGGACCCCTGCTGCAATCCGTCGCTGTCCGCGAGCCTCAATTGCAGCAAGAAGCGATGCAGGCGCTTTCACAATTCGACCACAAGCAGTGGCACCGCTGGAGCCATTCGCTCCCTCGGCGGATGGCGAGGTTTCGCCCGGGTAGTCTCATCTTCCGTCATCTCGCCCTCGAGCGCTGGACCGAAGCCCACAGGCTGCACCGTCAGGCTCTGCGCAGCGGCTCTCCGGGCGCATTTCACCGGCTTCGTATCGGCATCAAACGCTTTCGCTACATCGTCGAAAACTTCCTGCCCGACCAGCACGCTGCCTGGGGCGACGATCTCAAGCATATGCAAGACCTGCTGGGCGAGATTCACGATCTCGACGTTCTCTGGCCCACCGCCGTGAGCGCGAATGTCTTTCCCGATAACGCTGCCCGCACCCGCTGGCAAAAAAGAATTCATCAGGAGCGCGCCCGGAGAGTCGCAGCCTATCGCCAAAAAATGAAGGGAGAGAACGAAGATTCACTCTGGCAGGTCTGGCGAGGCCAGCTCCCCGACCGGCAGCAGACCAAATCCGCCGCCCTGCTTCGCCTGAAGCTCTGGGCCTCGTTGCTTGATCCCGACTTCCCGCATTCCCGCCACGTGGCCCGGTTGACACTCGAGCTTTATGACGGATTGCCGGCCCTGGGGAAAGTGTCAGGGTCCGCCGCTAAGGAGCGCGCCATCCTGCAGGCTGCCGCGCTTCTACATGACATAGGCAGATCCAAAAATGAAAAGGGTCACCACAAGGCCTCGTATCAGATGATCCGCCGCCTTTCGCCTCCCTTGGGCTGGAGCGCTCAGGATTTACTCACCGCCGGGATCGTTGCCCGCTACCACCGCGGCGCGTTGCCCCGTGCCGGACAAAAGACGCTCCATGGCTTGTCCCTTGGACAAAGGCAAAACATTGCAAGATTGGCTGCGGTTCTTCGCCTGGCCAACGCCTTCGATACCTCCCGCGACCATCGCGTCCAGCGCCTGCACATCACGAACGGTAACAACGGAAACAAAGACAAAGTTCTGCTGATCGCAGCCCAGGGCTATTCTTCCCGCGATAATCAGGCAGAAGCCATCGCCGCCGCCCGCCACCTGCTGGAAATCGTCTACCGCCGCCCCGTAATGATCAAGCCGATGAACGCCCGAAGCTTCAGGAAACCGGAAACGAGAAACCAGAAACTGGAAGCCAGAAACCGGCCCGAAGCGCGAAGCTAACCAGTCACTTCCATCTTCGCCACCCGCCGCGTACAGATACACCATGACCCACGCACACCTGGTGGAGAAAGCTGTGGAGTGGCTGCGCGCCTATCGCTGCGGCGTGGTCCTCTCCGAGCAGGCCTGCGTCAGCGGAGAAATGCCCGACGCCATCGGATGGAAGCGGGCCTCCCATTCCGTCCTCATCGAGTGCAAGATTTCCCGCGCCGACTTCCTGGCCGACCGCGACAAGCCCTTCCGCCAAAAACAGGAACTGGGACTGGGTTGCGAACGTTTCTATCTCACCCCTCCGGCGTTGCTTCAACCCAAGGAACTGCCTCCGGGATGGGGCCTTTTGGAATTGCGCAAGCGCAAGCCCGAGGTCATTCGCCGCTCCGCCCGCAACCTGCGTACTCATACCGGCTTCGCCTACGAGATGAATCTGCTGCTGGCCAGCCTGCGCCGCGTAGAAATCCGCATCGAACCGCAAACCATCACCGAATTCCTCAAGTGGAAAAACCGCATGCAGCAATACAACGGCGGCGCCTGGCCCACCGGCATGGAGCCCACCCACGAAGAACAAAACTATTTCCTTGACAGAAGCTCCCTGGAATCGCAAACCACATAACTGACCACAAACCACGTAGGGACGGCTGCCCCCAGCCGTCCGGTCGAGCGAAGCTCGACGAGATGTTGCACCGCTAAAGAAGTCAGGGCGCTGAAGGCCGAGGCCAAGGTCCGAAGTCCCACCCTAGCCACCCCAAAAAAAACAAAACCGGGCTGGTTGGCCCGGTTTCGAGTAGCGTCGAGTTGAGATGCGGTCACATCACCACGCGGCGCGCACTGGCAACAAGCGTTCTCTGGTCAGTTTGACCAGAAATGTCACTGCTATCTCGTGCCAGCCAAAAATAAACGGAGACGGGAGGAACATGGCCTTACCTGGTGCAAGCGCCATGCCAACCCAAAATTTCATCTGCAGCTTGCCTAAACTGATGCAAGTAGATGATATATAAAGACTTGTATTTTTGTCGGTTTTGGGCTGGCAGCCGGGTGAGGAAAATGTTTTCCTCACTGGGGAACTGGTTTGATGCATCGCGCCCTAGCTCGGGCTCTGCACGCTCGATCGCTAGAGTTCCCGACGTCCTTCCATCGCCTTCAGCATGGTGATTTCGTCGGCATATTCGATGTCGCTGCCCACTGGAATCCCCATCGCGATCCGCGTCACTTTGAGGCCCGCGCGGCGCAATTGCCCGGAAAGATAGGTCGCGGTAGCCTCGCCTTCGATGGTCGGATTGGTGGCCAGAATCACTTCATCAACCTGCCCGTCCTCCACCCGCTTCATCAGGTTCGAAATCCGCAACTGGTCCGGCCCCACCCCGTGCAGCGGCGAAATCGATCCATGCAGCACGTGATAGACGCCGTTGAAATGCCTGGTCTTCTCGATGGCGGCGATGTTGGTAGGCTCTTCCACCACGCACACCATCCGCTGATTGCGCGTCGCGCTGCTGCAGTACACGCAAGGATCAACGTCGGTGATGTTATTGCAGATGGAACACAGCCGCAGGTTGGCCTTCACATCGCGCACCGCTGCTGCCAGCCCTTCCGCATCTTCGTCGGAAGCGCGAAGAATATGAAAGGCCAGCCGCTGCGCGCTCTTGCTCCCAATGCCCGGCAGTTTCTTCAGCGCTTCGATCAGCCGCGTCATCGGCTCCGCAAATTTAGACATGATTTGTATTCAGGAAAATCAGAGCTCAGTTAATGACTGGTCTGAAGATTTTGACTTTCAAATTCTAAAATCATCAATCCGTAAATCTACAATCCCGGTATTCCCATTCCTCCCAGCATCCCGCCCATCGTGGACTGCATGGCTTCATCGACTTTTCTGCCCGCGCCGTTGATGGCCGCTGTGATCAGATCCTGCAGCATCTCCAGATCGCCCGCCTTCACTGCCTCGGGATCGATCTTGATGTCCAGCACCTGCTTGCTGCCGTCCATCTTCACCGTCACCGTGCCGCCGCCGGCCGAGCCCTCGACAACGGTTTCCTGCATCTTCTTTTGCAGGGTTTCGTATTGCTGTTTGGCCTGCGACATCAGTTCCTGCAGGTTGAATCCGGCCATGGCGTTTGTCTCCAGCTTTCTCGGCGATCTAGCGCTTGTCCTTGTAATCGATAATCGTGCGAATTTCCGCCCCGAACTTTTCTTGCATGCGCCGCACCACCGGGTCCTGTTCCGCGCGGCCGCGGCCGGCGCCGTTGGTCGATACCGAACGCGCCGCGGCCTGGGCCGTTCCGCCCGGCGCCACGCGCAGCTTCATGGGCCGTCCCAGCGCGCCGCTGGCAGTAGCAATCATCAAGCGCTTCGCATCCGCGCCCAGCGACATCTCAATCACCGCGGGTGACGACGCGACCTTGATCACCACCTCATTGCCTTCCACCTGCCACTCGGCGGTTTCGAGCAGGTTGACCAGGATGCGATGATTTGCGCCGCTCAATGCGTTCAGCACGGCGTCTCTTAACTCGGCTGGGCGCTCTTCCGGAGCCCGCTGGATTTCAGGAGACATCTCCGGCGCCGGCTGGACGGCCACGGCCGGCGCTGCCGACCCCATCACCACACTCGCCGCGCTGCCACCTGCCACCGCGTGCACCCCGGACAACGGACTGCTATCGACGGAAAGCTCCGGTTTCGCTCCGCTCTTCCGTGCTGAATCTGCGGCGAACGGCGAAACATTCGTGGCACGCGCTGCCTGTTGCGGCTCGGGTCTTTTGATGTCCGGTACCACCGACGGTTTGCCCAACAGCCGAGGCGTGGCTGTACCGGCGGTCTCGCTCAGCAATTGCTCAATGGGCAGCAGACGCTGGGCGTGCGCCATTTTTAGCAGACCCAGCTCCAGATGAAAACGCTGCTCCTGCCGGTAACCGAGCTCGCTATGCGTGCGCAGCATGATCTGCAGATGCCGCGCCAGGTCCTCTTCTTCAAAAAGCTCCGCGATGCGGGCCACCCGCTGCCGCTCGTCGCTCGAAACCTGCAGCAGGGAAGAGTCCGCTCCGGCGATCCGGGCCACGACTGTATTGCGCAGGAAGCGCACCATCTGCCGGGCAAAATGCGTGGGGCTGTGGCCTTCCGTGATCAGCCGGTCCACCAGCCGCAACACCGTCTCGCTCGACCCCTGGGCTACCGCCTGCATGACTTCTTCCAGCACGCCCGAGGGCGCCGCGCCTACCAGGTTCCGCAGTTGCTCCGCCGTCAGGCGTCCCGTGGACGACGCAATCGCCTGATCGAGAATGGAAAGCGCGTCCCGCATCGAACCGTCACCCGCTTCCGCCAGCAACGCCAGCGCATCTTCATCCGCTTCGATGTTTTCCCGCCCGCACAGGTCCTTGAGCTGGTTGAGGATCTCCTCAAAGCCCACCGCGCGAAAACTGAAATGCTGGCAGCGCGATCGAATCGTCTGCGGAATGTCCTCGGCCTGGGTCGTGGCCAGCATGAAGACCACGTGTCCGGGCGGTTCCTCCAGCGTCTTCAGCAGCGCATTGAAGGCCGCGTCGGTGATCTGGTGGGCTTCGTCGAGAATGTAGATCTTGAAGCGGTCCCGCGCCGGACGGTACCTCGTGCCCTCGCGCAACTCGCGAATCTCATCGATGCCGCGGTTGGTCGCGGCATCGATCTCGATCACGTCAACCGAATTTCCCGCCCGGATCTCAGTGCACGACTCGCATACCCCGCACGGCTCCGCCACCGGCTTGTCCGACGACCGGCAGTTCAGCGCCATGGCTAGGATGCGCGCCACCGTGGTCTTGCCGATCCCGCGGTGCCCGCTGAAAATGTACCCGTGCGCCGTCCGGCCCTGCTGCAGGGCATTCTTCAGGGTGTGGGTAACATGCTCCTGCCCGATTACCTCGGAGAATTTCTGCGGACGATATTTGCGGGCTAAGACCTGATAGCTCATCGGAGGAGAAGTTCAATTATACGTGATGTTTCAGACTCGGCCTCTCCCCCCTTTCCTGCGGCAGCCACCCCGTTTGCACATCCTCCGCGGGGCTCCCTCCAGGAGGGACTTCAGTCCCGAAGGATCTGGCGTGCAGCCACGCCGTTGCCTGCCCGCCGCTTATGCGCTCCCCGCCGGATACTGCGCAAACTCAGCATGACAAGCGACAGGTGGAAAATGGCCCCTTGCGAAGAATGCGCCCAAGGAATAGGCTTTTGGGCTGGGTCGGCTCAGGCCAGATCGGGAGGTCTCATGCAGTTGAAACTTAACACGCGCGTCTCGCAAGGCGTGACCATCGTCGATTGCAGTGGCCGGATTGTGTTCGGCGAAGAATCCGCGCTGCTCCGCGATACCCTCAAGAAAATGATCGGCGAGAACAGCCAGATTGTGTTGAACCTGGGCAGTATAAGCTACATCGATAGCGGCGGATTGGGAACGCTGGTGGCCCTTTACACCACGGCGCAGAACGCTGGAGGCGCGGTGAAGTTGGCCAATCTGACGCAGCGTGTCGGCGATCTGCTGCAGGTCACCAAGCTTCTGACGGTCTTCGAAGTGTATGACAGCGAGGAAAAGGCCATCGCTTCATTCGGAAAGGGCGCGGCCGCCTAGTCCTGTGACCCCGGGCCGCGTCTTTACCAGAGTGTCATCGCGAACGCAGCCGCCGTGTTCGCGTGGCCAGGCAATCCGAGGGACCTTGCGTTTTCTCCCGCTTCTGCATTCACGCCCGTCAGCATGATCGCGAAGGCCGTTTTTCTTCTGGGCCTTGCGATTGCCGCCAGCGGATATGTCTCGCCGCCGGTGGCTCTCGCGTTGGGTCTGGTCTTTGGTTTCACCTTCCCTCATCCCTTCGACAAGAGTGCAAAGAAGCTCTCCCGCTACCTGCTGCAGGCTTCCGTGGTCGGCCTCGGCTTTGGCATGAACCTGCATGACGTTGTCCGCGCCGGCCGCAGCGGATTTGTCTATACCGTCATTGGCATCAGCTTCACCATGCTGGTCGGAATGGCTCTGGGGGGCATGCTGAAAATGCAGCGCACTCCAGCCTTTTTGATCTCAACCGGGACCGCCATCTGCGGGGGCAGCGCGATTGCTGCGGTCGGCCCCATCACCGGCGCCAGCGACGAGCAAATGGCGATCTCGCTGGGCACTGTGTTCGTGCTCAATTCGGTTGCCCTGCTCACCTTCCCCGCCATCGGTGTCGCGTTGCATCTGAGTCAAACCCAGTTCGGCCTCTGGGCTGCACTCGCGATTCATGACACCAGTTCAGTCGTAGGCGCCGCCGCCAAATACGGAGCGGTCGCGTTGGCCGTGGGCACCACCGTGAAACTGGCCCGAGCCTTGTGGATCGTTCCCATGTCGCTCGGTGCCGCCTTGATCAAGCACGCACGGGCAAAAATACAGTGGCCGTGGTTCATCGCCTTTTTCTGCCTGGCCGCCGTCTGCAATACCTATCTGCCCGCCGGAGGAGCGGCTTACAGCCTTCTGTCGCGCGCGGCCAAGATCGGCCTCACCGCCACCCTGTACTTGATCGGCAGCGGCATTTCCGTCGCCACCCTGAAGAGAGTTGGACATCGCCCCATGCTGTTGGGCGTAATCCTCTGGCTGGTAATCTCGACCGGCTCGCTAGGGCTCATCCGGATAGGCTGGATCGCGCTGTGAATCGGATGATCCCAAAACCACGTAGGGGCAGGTGTCTCACCTGCCCAGCCGAGCGAAGCTCGGCCAGGCAAGAAGCGCCGAATTGCCGGACCGGTTCCCCGGCGGAGCAGCGCAAATCAAGGTTGAACGCAAGGCGACCACAGGGCGGACCAGCGCTTCAGGGCTGCAATAATACCGGCTATTTGAGCGGCAGCCGCTGAGGTACATTGACGGCATCAAGCCGTATTCACCATGTCTTCCCCGAAATCAAACATGCGCGACAAAATCATGGCGACCATCCGCAGCATCCCACGCGGAAAAATCTCAACCTACGGAGCTGTCGCCAAAGCCGCCGGCTTTCCCGGCGCCGCCCGCCAGGTGGTGGCCACCCTGCGCGGCGCTGTGGGACTGCCCTGGCAACGTGTGCTAGGCGCCGGAGGCGCCATAAAGCTGCGTGGAGACTACGCCTTCGAACAGCGCTTCCGGCTGGAGGCTGAAGGGGTCACCTTCCGTGGCCGTAAGGTGGACATGAAGCTGCACGAGCACAAATTCCCCAAATCCAGAAAAAAGCCTCGACCGTAGCGCCGGCATCTTGCCCTCGGCGCCGCGAGCCGGGACGCCGGTAACGGCGGTAATGACCGGCCGGAGCGGTGTCTACAGGGCGTAGCGGGTTTACCGTCCCAGGCGGCTCTTGAGCGCAGAGCAGAGCTGCAGCAATGGTGGAGGAGGGTTGCAGCAAGGATGGAGCAGTGCTTTTACCCCGCAATTATGCCGGCCATCTGAGCGGCTTCAGCCGCTGAGGCATCCCTCTCAACGCTGGCTGATTTCCTTGGCCACCACTCTCTGGTTGAACTCCTCCGACTTGCCCCGCGGCACGGTGAGCGCTTTCCATTGACTGGACTGCAGGTGCTTGGCCAGGAATACAATCTGTCCGCAATGATACGCATAGTGGGTGAGTTGACGGCTGATCGCCTGCATGACCGAGTGCGGCTCCCCGCGAATCATTACCGTCCGCTCAACGTCCGCATCCGATAGCGGCTCGAGGGCAGCGAATACGAGGTCCCACCCCTCCTCCCATGCCGCCATTAGCGCCGTCCTGGTTGCCGGCGGGTCCTCAAACTCGGTATCACGCTTGCGGTCCAGTTTTTCCCCGTCGCTGGTCAGGAAGTCGGTCCAGCGCGATCGCATATTGCCCACAATATGCTTGACTATGGTTGCGATGCAGTTCATCTCGCCGTCAAGAGCAGTAGTTAGTTGTTCGTCGGTGACCTGCTCCATGGCTCGCTCCGTCAGCTTCTTGTAGTAACGGAACAGTGAGAGCGAGTCCCGCAAGTAGGAAGTGGTCAGTTCATGTGCCACGTAACCTCCTAAACCTTGAACCTGTCGTCGATCTCCACCTGATATCCCGCCACCAGCCGGTTAGTCTCGTTCGCCATGCCCACCACCGCCATAAGTTCCTTGAACATGGCGTCAGTCATGCCTTTGCCGCGGGCTCCGGCGGTATGCGACGCGATGCAATAGCCGCATTGATTGCTCACGCTCACCGCCAGATAGACCAACTCCTTGGTCAGCGGATCAAGCGCCCCAGGCCCCATGATCTGCTTGACGTCTTCCCAGGTGCGCTTCAGCGTGACCGGATCATGGGCAATTGCCTTCCAGAAATTATTGATCCAATCCGTCTTGCGGGTCGCCATGATGTCGTCATAGACCGCCCGCACTTCCGGACTCGCATCTTTGTATTCGATCAGACCCAGCGTGGCCATGTGTGTGCTCCGGGACAAAGTCAAAAGATCACAGAAGGCAAAGAAAGCCGACAAAGGTTGTTGAGAGTTGATTTTCTTTGCGACCTTTGCGGCTGTTATCGCGTCCTTTGCGGTTAAAAGTTTTAGGCAGGCGGCAACAAGCCGCTCAACAGCTTCCCCAAGCCGGCTGAAGGCACGCGCACCCCTAGATAGAACTGCCCAAACAGTGCATACACCGCGCTCACCTCATCAAATCGCATTTCGTAGATCAGCTTCTTGAACACCAGCGGATCATTTGCGAACAGGTCCACCCCCCACTCCCAGTCATCGAACCCGATCGACCCCGTAATGATCTGCCGCACTTCCCCCGCATAGCGCCGCCCCACTAATCCATGTTCATTCATCTGCCGCGCCCGTTCTGCAATCGGCAGGGTGTACCAGTTGATGGCTTCGCCCCGCCGCCGGTCCATGGGATAGAACGAAACATAACGATGTTGCGGCATCTCCGGAAATAGTCGCGGATGCATGGCCTCTTTCTGTCGCGCCAGCACCTCGGCAATTTCCCCCTTCCACTGTTCGGAGTGCGTTTCGATGCCGCGGTCTTTCAAATCCTGATACGCCTTGATGGTGGATTCGTACAAGCCCAACTCGATGATCGAAAGGTAAGAAGTGGCAGGCTCGAGAAAATCGGCCAACCGCAACTGCGCCAGCTGCAATTCCACTGCGTTCAGTTCGTCAAACGAACGCCGGAAGTGCACGAACATCAGATCGCCCTTGTGCCCCAGCAAGGAAAACAGCGCCGATTGTCCGCCGGAGTTCTGCTCCATTCCGGCCACAACGCCCGCGGCCTCATCGACGATCGCGTTCTTGTCCGCCGCAGCCAGCTGCCGCCACGCCGCCCAGCGAACCCGCATCATCTGATGCAATACGCTGTAACCCTCGATGGTCAGCGGAACAGCAGGCATCTCGTCGGAATTGGCTTTCGGCCCCACAGGGCGGCTAGATAACATTGATCGATCCCTCAATCAGAGTGAAACCGCATCTGGATGCCCCACCCTTGTCTCTCCGCTTCTTGGAGAGACAGGGTGGGCCGGATGGTAGAGGTACGAATGAACTCGCACCGACTATTGTAACTGGCGGAGCTGTGCCACGGTTTAGGAATACGCCTTAGCGCCAGTGCTTCACCTTCGGCCACAGCTGTGCCAGCCTGCCGAATTTCGCCCCCTTGCAGATGAAGACGTCGATGTCCTTTTCCAGTGCATAAGGATTATCGGGCGAGGTGCCCACGTACTCGACGTCGTCCCACAGTTTCTGGAGCGTTTCCTTGCGGTCGTCGAGCACGATCATGCAATTGCCTGAATATCCTCGCGGCCCCCAGAGGAAGTAGGTCTGGTGGCCGCTCAGCGCCGGCGGCAGGCCATAGCGCCGGCCCAGAAAATCGATGGCGCCCGCCTGGCCGTAATCCTGGGCGAAGACGCCACAATCGCCGCGCTCCTGTGGGCTTAGCCGGTTCCAGGCCTGCGCGGTCTCGGCCACAATCTCTTCCCATCCGAACTGATCGGAATACCACTGCGGCAACACCGCCCGCGCATGACTGTGCTCCATCACCGGCAACTTAAATGGCAGATATTTCGTATAAGAAATGAACCGGTCAGGAGACAAAACCGGCACCACCACCGGGGCAATATGGATACCGCTGGCGAGCAGCAAAATCACCATTGCCGGCTTCATCCAGGTAAGGCGCGGTCGTTCGAGCGCGCTCTCCATGGTCACCGCGCCCGCCGCCAGCAGCATGGGATAGATAGGAGCAAGGTAGTAATTCTTGCCATGAAGAACGAAGAACACAGTAAAGCAGACCAGATAACTCCAGCCCAGTACGCGGTAAATCTTCAGCCCGTGCGAAAAGAAAAGCGCAAGCAGGCCCGTGATCCAGATGGGCGCAGTCAAAGGAAGCGCCAGCAGCGTCTGCTGAAAGAAATAGGGCAGCAGCGGCAACACCACATCGCGTCCCTCAGCCCTGATGCCTCGCATCAACTGGACAAACGGCCAGTCGTAGTGGATGTTCCAGAGTAGATTAGGCAGGAAAATAAGGAACGCAGCCAGCCCTCCCAGCCAGATCCACTTGTTGACGAAGACGCGGCGTTGCTCCGTGAGCAGCAGGCCAACCACGATGCCAAAACCGAACAGGGCGATCGAATACTTCTCCTGCAGGCCCAGGCCCGCGACCACTCCGAACCAAAGCCAGTAGCGGGGTTCGTTGCGCTTGATGGCAAGAATCGCGAAATAGGCGCAACCCATCCACAGATTAGGTTCCAGACAGTTCGTTCCCAGCAGACTCCCGTTGGAGAGATATTGCGGTGCCACCACCACCGTCACCGCGCTCAGCAGAAGGGCGAATCTCCTTCCACCAAATTCGCGGGCCAGCACCGCAGTCTGCACCACCAGAAGCGAGGACGCCAGGGCGGGGATAAAGCGCACGCTGCGCAGGGAGTCTCCCAGCACCGCACGACAAACGTGAATCAGGAAGGGAATCAGCGGCGGCTGGTCCACATATCCCCACCCCAGGTGATCTCCGCAGGCCATGTAATCAAATTCGTCGCGGAAGTAGCCATAACGATTGTTGAAGTAGCAATGAAAGAGCAATTTGGCGGCGGCAATGAGCAGAACGATTCCCATGCCCTGGGCGAAAAAAGATGGTCGGTCGGGATCGGACAGCCTCGAAGAGGTGCTTGCCATAGGGGAAATCAAGAAGGTATCACCACCCTCTTCCTGTGTCATCCTGAGCGCAGTGGCTGCTTCGCTTTGCGAAGCAGCCACGGAGTCGATTGACCCCAATCGACCGATGGACCGGGATAAGAATTGATTTACTCTGACCCCTCCGGTTCGAGCCGCAGGATAACTCATGCATTGTCTCCTCCGCATCCTCGATCACAGCTACAATCTAGCCGTCCCCTTAGGAAGGAAAGTATTTCAATGAGCGACCTCATCCAACTCACGAAAGACGGCAACATCGCCATCATCACCATCAATAATCCGCCCGTGAATGCCATCAGCCCCGGCGTGCCCGAAGGAATTTCCGCAGCCCTCGATCAGATCAACGCAGATAGCGCAGTGGCGGCAGCGGTGGTCATCGGAGGCGGCCGCACTTTCATCGCAGGCGCCGATATAAAAGAATTCACCAAAATGACCTCGGGCAAGGCAAAAACCGGCCCAGGTCTGCTCCCGCTCTTGCTGAAAATAGAAAACTGCTCCAAGCCAGTCGTGATGGCGATTCACGGCACGGCCTTCGGCGGTGGCCTGGAAGTGGCTATGTCCGGCCACTACCGCGTGGCCGTCCCTGGCGCGCAGGTCGGACAGCCGGAAGTGAAACTCGGCCTCATTCCGGGAGCGGCGGGCACCCAACGCCTGCCCCGCCTCGCCGGCGTGGCCAAAGCTGTTGAGATGTGCACCGATGGCAATCCCGTCAAAGCCGCAGATGCGCTGCAGGCCGGCATCCTCGATCGATTGATCGAGGGCGATCTGCTGCACGGCGCTGTGGCTTTCGCTCGCGAAATCGCGGCTAAGCCCGCTCCCAAAACTCGCGAGCGCAATCAGAAACTGGGAACGCCCGAACAAAACGCTCCCATCTTCGCCGCCGCGCGCGACACCGCGCGCAAGAAGCAGCGCAACCTGCTCGCCCCTCTGGCCGCCATCGATGCCATCGAAGCTGCCACCAAGCTGCCGTTCGAAGAAGGATGCCAGGTGGAGGCCAGGCTATTCATCGACTGCCTCTACTCCGATCAGTCGAAGGCGCTCATTCACGTATTTTTCGGGGAGCGTGAAGTGGCCAAGGTCCCCGATATCCCGAAGGAAACGCCGATCATCCCAATCAATTCCGCTGCCGTGGTTGGCGCCGGAACCATGGGCGGCGGCATCACCATGGTGTTTGCCAACGCCGGCATCCCGGTCGTGCTCAAGGAAGCCGACCAGGCCGCGCTTGACCGCGGGCTGTCTAACATTCGCAAGAATTATGCCGTGTCAGTGCAGCGCGGACGCTTCACCCAGGCGGCGGTTGAGGAGCGCCTGAAGCTGATCAGGCCCACGCTGGACTACACCGATTTTGCCCAGGCCGATATTGTGATCGAGGCAGTCTTCGAAGGCATGGCGCTGAAGAAGGAAGTCTTCCGCGAACTGGATCGCGTGTGCAAGCCGGGAGCGATTCTTGCCAGCAATACTTCGACCCTGAATATCGACGAGATCGCATCCGCCACTGCGCGGCCCGCGTCAGTCATCGGTACTCATTTCTTCAGCCCCGCCAACGTGATGCGGCTGCTCGAAATTGTCCGTGGCCAAGCCAGCGGCAAGGACGTAATCGCCACCTGCATGCAGCTTTCGAAAAAGCTGGGAAAGATTGGCGTGCTGGTCGGCAACTGTCGCGGCTTCGTGGGCAATCGCATGTTCCATCCCTACGTCCGCGAAGCAGTTTTTCTGGTGGAAGAAGGCGCCAGCGTGGAGGCCGTGGACAAGGCGCTCTACGATTTCGGCATGGCCATGGGTCCGCTCGCCACCAACGACCTGGCCGGACTCGATGTCGGCTGGCGCATCCGCAAGGAATATCGCCACCTGGAGAAACCCGGCATCCGCCAGCCGTTTGCCGCTGACAAACTGTGCGAGCTGGGCCGCTTCGGCCAGAAGACTGCCGCTGGCTGGTATAAATATGACGAAAACCGCCGCCCGTTGCCCGATCCCGAGGTTGCCGCCTTGACCGGGAAATGGTCGGCTGAGTACGGTGTTCAACAGCACCAGATTCCTGCCGAAGAGATCGTCGATCGCTGCATCTACGCCCTGGTCAACGAGGGCGCGCGCATTCTCGAAGAAGGCTACGCCGCCCGCGCGGTCGATATCGACATCATCTATATCAACGGCTATGGCTTTCCGGCTTACCGTGGCGGCCCCATGTGGTACGCCGACACGGTCGGACTGAAAAAGGTTTACGATCGCGTCACCGAATTTCAGGGCGCTCATGGCGAGCTTTGGGAGCCTGCCCCGCTGCTGAAAAAATTGGCGGCTGAAGGCCGCACCTTCGCCGATTTCGACAAACAATAAGTTGCAGCCATATAGCCTCTTCAACCATCCGATTAATGCTTGGCCAACGATCAAGGTCCAACGACCAAATGAGAGAAGCCGTAGTAGTAGCCAGCTCGCGCACCGGTCTTGCCAAATCGTTTCGCGGGTCCTTCAACATGACCAGGCCCGAGGACATGGCCGCTCATTGTTTCAAGGATGTCCTGCGCAAGACCCCGCTACTCGACCCCAAAGAAATCGAAGACGTAATCCTGGGCTGCGGCCAGCCCCACGGAGTGCAGGGCCACAACATCGCACGCGTTTCAGCGCTGCACGCCGGCCTCCCGGCTTCTACCGCCGCCATCACAGTGAATCGCTTCTGCTCTTCCGGCCTGCAAGCCATCGCGATGGCAGCGCATCAGATCGTAAGTGAGGGCGCCGAGGCCGCTATCGGCGGAGGCGTCGAAAGCATCAGCCTCATCGTCCGCGATAACGATCCCAGCCCGCCGGTCAAACAGAAGTACCCCGGCCTCTACATGGTGATGGGGGAAACCGCCGAGGTCGTCGCCAAGCGTTACCAGATCAGCCGTCAGGCCCAGGATGAGTATTCTTTGATCAGCCAGCGACGCACCGCCCGGGCCCAGCAGGAAGGCTTTTTCGCCGGCGAAATCGCTCCCATGAAAGTGACCAAAGCGATGCTCGACAAAAAGACCGGCGGAGTAATCGGCACCGAAGAAGTCTGCTGCGATCGCGACGAGTGCAACCGTCCTGACTCTACACTCGAAGGATTGCTCGCTCTCAAGCCCCATTTCGACCCCAACAGCGGACAAGGCTCGGTCACAGCAGGGAACTCTTCCCAGCTTTCCGACGGCGCCTCCGCCACGCTTCTCATGTCCCGTCAGCGCGCCGACCAGCTCGGCATCCCCTACAGCTTGATTTTCCGCGGCTTCCAGGTCTCCGGCTGCGAACCAGACGAAATGGGTATCGGACCAGTCTTCGCTGTGCCCAGGCTACTCCAGCGCCAGGGCCTGAAAATTGACGACATCGATCTCTGGGAACTCAACGAAGCTTTCGCCGTGCAGGTCATTTACTGCCGCGACCGCCTGGGCATCCCCATGGAAAAGCTCAACGTGAATGGCGGCTCGATCTCCATCGGCCATCCCTTCGGAATGACCGGCTCACGCATGGTTGGAACCATGGCCAACGAAATGAAGCGTCGTCAGTCGCGTTACGGCGTGGTGACCATGTGCGTAGGCGGCGGCCAGGGCGCCGCCGGCCTCTTCGAGCGCAGCTGAGAACTGAGAACCAGCAACTGACAAACTGGTATTTCTACACCATGAAACCTCGCATACCGACTGCAGCAAAGTAGAAGACCTTCGCTTCTAGCGCCAGGTAACGCGCACCATGTGTGGTTCTGCACTTTGATGTCGCATGAACTGAGAACTGAGACCCAGCAACTGACAAACTGGTATTGTCACACCGTGAAACCTCGCATACCGAGTGCAGCAAAGCAGAAGACTTTCGCTTCTAGCGCCAGCTAAGCCGTACCATGGTTGCGACGCTGTGGTTTTGCACTTGAGATCTCATGAACTGAGGTGATAGCGATCTTCCAGCCGCCCATGACGTTCAAAAATCTCAACGCCCTCAACGAATTCGTGGGACGCGAAATCGCCGCCACCGACTGGTTCGAAATCACACAGGATCGCGTCCACCAATTCGCCGAGGCCACCGAAGATCGCCAGTGGATCCATCTCGACCCCGAACGCGCCCAAACGGAATCGCCCTATGCCACCACCATCGCCCACGGATTTCTGACTCTCTCCCTGCTTAGCCATCTGTCAAAGCAGGCCTTCCAGATTCAAGACGGCGTTGGCATGATCGTGAACTATGGCTTGAACCGGGTGCGCTTTCCCGCTCCAGTCCCTGCCGGCTCAAAAATCCGCGCCCGTTTCACCCTGCGATCGCTGAAGGACGTCGGCAACGCTCGTGAAGCGGTCTTTGCCGTCGTCGTGGAAGGCCAGAACAGGGACGGTCAGCCCCATCCCAAGCCCTGTTGTGTAGCCGAGTGGGTGGTCCGCTATTACCCGTAGGGAACGCATTGCGAGTGCCCTGCGGCAGCGTTATAGTTGTCGCGGTATTGCATTTGGAGGCGCCCATGGCCGTAGCCACCCAGAACCCGCTCAGCATCCCCGGAGCTCCCCGCTTTGCTACGCTGGAGGAGGAACGCCGGCATCGCAAGCAACGCCTGGCCTGTGCCTTCCGCCTGTTCTCGCGCTTCGGATTCGATGAAGGAGTGGCGGGCCACATTACCGCCCGCGATCCCGAACGCCTTGATCATTTCTGGGTCAATCCCTTCGGTATGCACTTTGGCCAGATCCGCGCCTCCGACCTCATTCTGGTAAACGACCGGGGCGAGGTCGTGGAAGGCAAGTATCCGGTCAACGGCGCCGCTTTCGCGATTCACTCCCAGGTCCACGCCGCCCGTCCCGATATCGTAGCCGCCGCACACGCCCATTCACTGTATGGAAAAACGTGGTCGTCACTCAGCCGCCTGCTCGATCCCATCACCCAGGATGCCTGCGCTTTCTACGAAGACCACTCTCTATTTGCCGATTTCACCGGCGTGGTTTACGAAACTTCCGAAGGCGAGCGCATCGCCCAAGCCCTGGGAGAGAAAAAAGCAGTCATCCTGCGCAACCACGGGCTCCTGACGGTAGGCCACACGGTGGACGAGGCCGCATGGTGGTTCATCACTATGGAGCGAAGCTGCCAGGCCCAGCTCCTGGCCGAAGCCGTCGGCACCCCGATAAAGATCGATGCCGCCAACGCCGCCATCACCCAACAGCAGATCGGCTCGCACATGGCCGGCTGGTTCCAGTTCCAACCCCTGTGGGCGCGCATCGTGCGCGAGCAACCCGACCTGCTAGACTAGATACAGGCGCGAGCGTCCTGCTCGTGCCAGGCCGGACCACTTACGGGAGGCCGGGGTCCGTCATCCTGAAGCGGCTTCAGCCGGGTGAAGAATCTGGCGCGCATCATACGAACGCCAGGCGACGTCGAAAAACCCGTTCGTGCGGGCCGAGTCGTTCACCAGCATGTGCAACGCCGCTGCGTCTTGCAGCCTCGTGTATCATGCCCACCGGGGTTCACGAGAAACTCCAGAGCCGACCATGCACGTTCCGCTTACCCCCATCCGTTGTCTGTACCGGGCCGTCGATCTCTACGGGAAAAAGAGAGCCGTGGTCTCAGGCCCCAGTTCGTTTACCTACGCCCAATTCGGAGAACGTTGCGAACGCCTGGCTGCCGGGCTCCTTTCCGAAGGTGTCCGTCCTGGCGACCGCGTCGCCTATCTCAGCTTCAACAACCATCAGCTACTTGAGGGCTATTACGGGCCGCCGCTGGTTCGAGCCATCGCCATGCCGCTCAACGTCCGTCTGCAGCCCGCAGAACTGACTACCATTCTCAATCACGCTACTGCCGGCACGCTGGTCTTCGAGAGCGACTTTGCCCCGCTGGTCCAGGAGTTGCGAAAATCATGCCCCAGCATCCGGCGCTATATCACAATCGACCAACCTGTCCCGCAGGCGGACCTGTTGCTGGAAGACCTGCTGGCACGCGATCGTATCGCGCGTCCCGACATTTTCTCCTTCGACGAAAACGAAATCGCCGAGCTCTTTTACACCAGCGGCAGTACTGGCACGCCCAAGGGAGTGATGCTGTCGCACCGCACGCTCTACCTGCACGCCCTGGGGCTGCTCGCGTCATTTTCCTGCAAGGACACTGACGTTGAGCTGCACACCATCCCCTTGTTCCACGCCAATGGCTGGGGACGTCCCCAGAGCATCACCATGAGCGGAGCCAAGCACGTCATGGTCCGCCGCTTCGAGCCGACCACCGTGTTCCGCCTCATTCAGGAGGAAGGGGCCACTGCCATGACCCTGGTCCCCACCATGGCCAACGCGCTGCTCAATTGTTCCGACCTCGGCAAATTCGACCTTTCCAGCATGAAGGCAATCATGACCGGCGGCGCCGCCTCGTCGCCCGAACTGATTGCCCGCCTGGAGCGGGCGTTCCACTGTGAAGTATGTTCCGGCTACGGCCTCACCGAAACCTCTCCCGTGATTACAACCGCGCAGACCAAGGGCACGGTCACCTACGCTGATGAGACCGAGCGGCTCAGCCACCTCGCGGCCGCAGGCTGGCCCCTGGTCGGCTCCGAAGTGCACGTTATGGATGCCGAAATGCGCGATGTTCCTCGCGACATGCAAACCGTGGGTGAGGTCGTCGTCCGCGGCGACAACGTGATGGACGGCTACTACCGCGAGCCGGATGCTACTAGAGCCGCCATCACCAATGGCTGGCTGCACACCGGCGACATGGCTGTCTGGGACGAAGAGAACTACATCCACATCGTCGATCGCAAGAAGGACATCATCATCAGCGGCGGCGAAAATATTTCTTCCATCGAGGTGGAAAAGGCCATCTTCGCCCACCCCGCGGTCCTCGAGTGCGCCGTAGTCTCGGCCCCCGATCCGCAATGGGGTGAGATCCCGGTCGCCATCGTTGTCTTGAAACCCGATCAGCAGCTCAACCAGGAACAGCTGCTGACCTTCCTCAAGCTGCGCATCGCGAAATTCAAGATGCCCCGCGTCGTACAGTTTGTACAAGGCCCACTACCCAAGACTGGTACGGGAAAAATGCTGAAACGCCAGCTCCGCGAAACTTTCTGGAGCGGCAAATCCACCCGCGTCCAGGGATAAATACCTCCCCTGTCATCATGGGGGAAGCGGCTGCTTCGCTTGGCGAAGCAGCCACGCAGTGGGAGGACCCCTATAGCCGCTGCGACGTGTGGTGCTTGCCCCTGTACACGCTGCAATCTGCAAGTGGCATCAACCAATCCGCCTCGCGTATATTGGACGCCTTCGCCGAGCCATGGCCGATTCCCCGCAAAAGCCGATCGTCATCCGCGACCTCCAAAGTTTCGATGACCTGCAGCAAGCCGAATCTCTCGAACGCGAAGTCTGGAGACTCGACGACCGCGACGTCATGCCCCTGACTCTGATGATTGCCACCAAAGAGGCAGGCAGCATCTGGGTCGGCGCTTTTGATGGACCGAAACTGGCCGGATTCGCCTTCGGTTTCCTGGCCATGGAGTCCGGACACGTCACTGTGCACTCCCACATGCTGGCCGTGCGCGAGCCTTACCGTAACCTCGACCTGGGCTACAAACTCAAGCTGGCCCAGCGCGAACGCGCCCTGGCCATGCGCGTCCCGGAAATGACCTGGACCTTCGATCCCTTGCAGAGCCGCAATGCCCACCTCAACTTCGGCAAGCTGGGCGTGGTTTCAGACATCTACAAAGTCGATTTCTATGGACCGGAAACATCCAGCGTCCTTCATCAGAATGGCACCGATCGCTTGTGGGTGAAGTGGCCCCTCACCAGCCGTAGGGTTCGCGACCGCCTGCAGGGCAAGGACTACCGGCCCGAGGTGCTCGACGCCTGTTCGCGCTTGCAGCCCCTGCTCCATTTCAACGGGGACGGCAAGCCGCTGCGCCATGATCTGACTGCCGCACTGGCGCGCCAGCGCATCGCCATCCAAATCCCCAGCGACATCTTGACCGTCGAGCAAAAGGATCCCGGCCTGGCCCGGGAGTGGCGCGAAGCAACCCGCTGGGCATTCACCGAGGCCCTGCGCGCCGACTTCTTCGTGGCCGAATTTGCCCGCACCGTTCGCGGCCATCAGGGTCCAGGCAACTACCTCCTGGAGAAGGGAAGCATCGAGGAATATGTCCCCGAGTTGCAGAGAAAGCCCGACGCCCAGCGCTAATGTGGCCATCACCGTGCCAAAACGCCGCCAAGCGGCGAAAGACTGCAGCCCAGGGCGCAAGCCCTAGATGAACGCGGAGGATGACATAGCCTTTGGTCGCGCCTGCCATGCCAGATCCCGCCAATCCCGTTCTACTCTACGACGGCATTTGCGGCCTCTGTAACCGCTTGGTGCAATTTGTCCTAAGGCACGATCGGCGCGCTCACTTTCGTTTCGCCTCATTACAAAGTACCTATGCCGCTCGCGTCCTGAAATCTCATGGCCTTGATTCCCAGGACCTGAACACCCTCTACGTTGTGGAGGGTGAACAGCTCACCACTCGCGCCGACGCGGTGATTTTCATCTTGCAGGAACTAGGCGGATTTTGGCGCGTCCTGGCGGCCGCGCTGCGTGTTTTCCCCAAACCGTTACGTACCTTGGGCTACACTTTGGTGGCGCGCCATCGCTACCGCCTTTTCGGAAGATACGACACCTGCCTGCTGCCCGAGAAGAAATACCAGGACCGATTTCTGGATGCATGATCGTTATGCCCGGCATGACCAAAATCCCCCTTCTCGGCGTCATCTTGAGCGACTTTAGTCCGGAAGGATCTGGCGTGGAGCGGATATGCGCCTTGGGAGCGCGACCCGCCAGATCCGTCGCAGGCTCTGGATGACGCCCCAAACAGGGGAAGAACTTATAAGTTAGCCGGACCCATCGCCCCAGCAGACATTCCGCTTCCGCCCTTGTAGAATTTGCAATGCGCTTTCCTGAACACCCATAACCCGAGGGACCAGCATGCCCGAGAAACCCGCGCTGACCGATGCCCACAGCAACATCGAGTCCGTCCTGCAGGAGGATCGCAAGTTTGAATGCCCCGGGCACTTCCGCCGGCAGGCGCACATCAAGAGCCTGGAAGACTACGAGCGCATCTACCGCGAATCGGTCGAGCAGCCGGAAAAATTCTGGGCCGGCATCGCCAGCGATCTGCACTGGTTCAAAAAGTGGGACAGGGTTCTCGAATGGAACCATCCCTGGGCCAAGTGGTTTGTCGGCGGCCAGCTCAATGTATCTTACAACTGTCTCGACCGCCACGTGCAATCATTCCGGAAGAACAAGGCCGCGCTGATCTGGGAGAGCGAGCCCGGCGAAGTCCGCACCCTGACTTACCAGCAACTGCATCGCGAAGTGCAGAAGTTCGCCAACGTCCTGAAATCGCTCGGCGTCAGAAAGGGCGACAGAGTAGCCATTTACATGGGGATGACGCCCGAGCTGCCCATCGCCATGCTGGCCTGCGCCCGCATCGGCGCACCCCACACCGTGGTCTTCGGTGGCTTTTCCTCCAATGCGCTGGTGGACCGTATTCACGACTCGCAGGCCGTCGCCGTGATTACGCAGGACGGTTCGTACCGTCGTGGCGCTGAGGTGAAGTTATTTCCGGCAGTCGAAGAGGCGCTGAAATCCTGTCCTTCCGTGAAGCATGTGATTGTTTACAAGCGCACCGGCTCGCCGATCAGCATGCGGCCCGGACGCGATCACTGGTGGCATGAGCTGATGGAATCAGTCTCCCAGGAGTGCCCCGCCGAGTCGCTCGACGCCGAGCATCCGCTTTACATCCTTTACACCTCGGGAACCACCGGCAAGCCGAAGGGCGTGGTGCACACCACCGGCGGCTATTCGGTGGGCACATACATAACCACAAAATGGGTATTCGATCTCAAGGAAGAAGACACCTACTGGTGCACTGCCGACATCGGTTGGGTGACAGGGCACAGTTACATCGTCTATGGGCCGCTGCAAAACGGCGCCACCACTCTCATGTACGAAGGCGCGCCCAACTTCCCCGAGCCCGACCGCTTCTGGAGCATCATCGACCGCCACCAGGTAAACATTCTCTACACCGCGCCGACGGCCATTCGAACCTTCATCAAATGGGGCGAGCAGTGGCCCAGAAAACACAAGCTCGACAGCCTGCGCCTGCTGGGCACGGTGGGGGAACCGATCAATCCCGAGGCCTGGATGTGGTACCACGAAGTCATCGGCCATGAGCGTTGCCCCATCGTCGATACCTGGTGGCAAACTGAGACCGGGCACATCATGCTCACTCCAATCCCGGGCGCGATTGCCACCAAACCGGGGTCGGCCACGCGTCCTTTCCCAGGCGTGGTGCCGGAGATCGTCACCATGCATGGCAATCCTGTCCCCGAAGGCTCGGGCGGTTTTCTCGTTCTCAAGCAGCCTTGGCCCGGCATGCTGCGCACCATTTACGGTGATCCCGACCGCTACGCGTCGCAGTACTGGTCGCAAATTCCGCCCGCATACTTCACCGGCGACGGCGCCCGCAAGGACGGAGACGGCTATTACTGGGTCATGGGCCGCGTGGACGATGTGATCAACGTCTCCGGCCATCGCCTGAGCACGATGGAAGTCGAATCAGCGCTGGTGGCCCATGAAGCCGTCGCCGAGGCCGCCGTGGTGGCGCGTCCCGACGAGATCAAGGGCCAGGCCATCTCGGCCTTCGTCACCCTGGAGCAGGGCAGAAAGCCTACTCCCGAGCTCAAAGACGAACTCAGAAAATGGGTTGCCAAAGAAATCGGCGCCATGGCCAAGCCCGACGACATTCGCTTCACCGACACTCTGCCCAAGACCCGCAGCGGCAAAATCATGCGCCGCCTCCTCCGTGAGCTCGCCAGCAGCGGCGACGTGAAAGGCGATACCACTACCCTGGAAGACTTTGGTGTGATCGCGAGACTGAAGGAAAGCGAAGAAGCTTGAAGATATTTACGGATTGTCGGATTTTAGAATTGTCAAATTGAAATCTCCCGCAAGGCGGCCCTCATTCGTCAATTCGTAAATTCGTCAATCCTGAAATCCGGCAATTTTTCGATCTACTCTCCGGCTCCAGACATCACAATCGGCATTGTGGGCGTTGCCGATCCCTGCTCCGGCTCCACCGTAATCGCAAAGGCCTTGGCTTCGACTCCTGCCGGAAGCGGGGGCTGAATGACGGTCGCACTGCCTCGGGCATCGGGTTTGAACACTCCCGCCGGAATGGGTGCTCCGTTGGTCGGAATCAGCCACAACTCGTACGCTTTCTGCGGGGGCAAACCCGGCAGGTTGCTGGCCAGGAAAATCAGGCTCGCACGGTCGCGAACGTAGATCGCCTTTCCCTGCGGTTGCGGCGGAGCTTGCGCCGCCACCAGGGTCACCCGCATTGCATCCGTCGAAGTCAGCGTGGAAACCACTTCGCGAGCCCGTTCGAGTTGGACCTGCCGTTGCTCTGATTCGTTCTGTAATTGGGCCACCCGCTGCGCCAGTCGGTCGCTCTGCCGAAAGAAGAATCCCGCCAGCACCAGGAACACTGCCGCCGCCAGCCAGGGCGTGAACTTCCATGACGACGGGCGAGCCGGAATCTTCTGTGCTCTAGGCTCCTGCGCAATCGCCTTAAGCAAGCGCTCGCGGGAGCGTTGTGGCGGCTTGGGTCCGGACGCTGACAGCGCGAGCAAGGCCGTGTCTCCACGCAATCGTTCCAACTCGCGACGGCATGCCGCGCACCCTTCCACATGATTCTCCAGAGCGACACGTTCGTCGCCCTGCAACGTCCCCACGGCCAGCATTGCGAGATCGTCGGCGAATTGTCCGTGTGCGGTCATACGTCAAAAGCCTTTCGCAGGGCCAGCAGTCCGGCGCGAATGCGAGTCTTGATCGTCCCCAGCGGCTCTCCCGTCTTAACCGCGATTTCGCTGTGCGTCAGCCCTTCGAAGTAAGCCATCTCCAGCGCGCTTCGTTGTGCTTCCGGCATACCACCCAGCGCGCCCCGTACCTTCTCCATGGCGCGCGAGCGCTCCGCCGCGTCCGCCATGTCCGGCTCCACCGAGACCACCACATCGGCAATGTCAGTGTCCGGGCGCCGCTTGCGCAAGCCATCGATAGCACGGTTACGCGTGATCACTCCCAACCACGCCCCCAGGTTGCCCCGGCTCGAATCAAACGCTGCGGGATTGCGCCAGAGTTGCATGAACACCTCCTGCAAAACGTCCTCGGCAGCGCTGGTATCGCCGAGCACGCGCAGCGCCACTGCGTACACCAGGGGAGAGTAGCGATCATAGAGCGTCGCCATCGCGCTCTCCTCGCCGGAGCGTATCCCCCAGACCAGCGAGACGTCGCTCAACCCTGCCTTTAATTCAGCGCCGGACAAGCAGTTATCCCATCCTTTCAAAGGTACGGTTTCCAGCCCCTCCGCGGATTCTTGTACTATCCGCCCGGCCCACAATCAACTACGCGAAGGGAGGGTAAACTATCTGACCAGAGAGGGCCCTACATGGGAGATCTAAGCCGTATCGGTATCGCCATCGATACCCAACTGCTTCGCCGCTTCGACCGCTTCATTGCGCATCAGGGTTACCAGAACCGCTCCGAAGCCTTCCGCGACCTGATTCGCGACTGCCTGGTCGGTTCTGCCGTGGTCGCCCCCAACGCCTTCGTGGTCGGCACCGTCACGCTCATCTACGATCATCACACCCGGCTCCTGCCCGGGAAACTCACCGATCTCCAGCACGAGCATCATCACGTGATCATCTCCACGCTTCATGCTCACCTGGATCACGAAAGCTGTCTCGAAGTAGTGGTGCTTCGCGGCCAATCCAAAGAAGTGCAAAAACTGGCAGACCGCCTGATCAGCACCAAAGGGGTTCAGCACGGACGCCTGGTCATGAGTTCACCCGAAACCGCCGCTGACCATCACCACTGAGAACCGGGAACGAGGAACTGACAACTGGGTGCAAGATCCATGACGCCGTCAGCCAGGCGACGTCCAGCTCCTACTGGCTCTTCATCGCCAGTCGCCGCTCCTCCGGCGTCATCTGCTTCCACAGCACTTCCAGATCACGCTGCACCCGCGAATTCTCCGGGTCTCCATGCAGCGCCTTGGCGAACCAGCGATAAGCGGTAGGAAGATCGCGGCCCACGCAGTGCCCAGTGGCGTACATGGCGCCCAGCAAGGTCTGGGCCTTGGCATTCGACTCCCGCGCGGCAATTTGCAGGTTTCTCTGCGCCCGAGAACAATCTTCCGGGACTCCCCGTCCGTACAGATATTTCTCTCCATCGGCCACCAGCCGGTCCTCGAATGTCATGGCCGGGGCAGTTGGCAGAGGCTTCTGTGTGGGCGCTTTCGGCATGGGTGCCGTGGCGGCAATTCGCGTTTCCTTAGACGCCTTCGTTGCCTTCGGCGCAGGCTCCGCAGCTTCGGGTTCACCTTCCGGGGAAGCCGTGGCCGGATTCGGAATCTGGGCGGAAGCTTCCGCGCTGCCGGGGTTCTGATCCGGTTGCGAGGTTTGGTCGGCCGGCTTTGCCACCGCAGCCGAATTATCGGAAGTACTGCCACTCGCAGCCTGCCCGGCGGCAGTCGGTGCGGCTGGACTCGATCCGGCCGGGGTAGGTCCGGCGCTGCTCTGGGCCGCCTGTCCCGTCGCAGCTGACGCCTCCGGCGGAGCCGGGTTCGCGGTCGGCTCTACCGGCACTACCGGGACGGCCTCTGCCGTGGCTGTATCCGGAGCCGCAGCTGATGGAGGACTCGCGGGCGCGCTGCTGGTAGCCGCCTTCTGCAGGTACCTCCAGGGATAGCCGTCACGCTGCCAATGCCAGGCCAGCAACCCTCCACTCAAGATCAGCAGCAACAACGCCAGGTAGAGTCGCCCGTGACCCCGGGGAGCGTCATCGTCCAGCAGGTAGTCCAGGTCTCGGGAGCGTTCATCTCCCAGTCCCAGGAAGGAGGGTCCACTCACCGGCGGTTTCATTCTTTCCCGCCCCGCCTCGCTCGAAACCGGCACTGGCGGAGGTCCCAGCGGTGCCCCGCACATGCCGCAAAAGCGGTATTGGGGATTGTTCTCCTGGCCGCATTGGGCGCATCGCACTGTCATGGCAGTCGGCATAACTATACTAATTCAGATGCTATTTGGGGACGATCCTTTGGTATGGCGTTTCCTGCCCATGGCAGGGTTGCCAGCAAGGATCCCCGGACCTTGCGCCCTTTGCCGTAAAGCCCTTTTGACCTCGCTTGAAGTCATCCCTAAACTCTAAACCGCAAAGCGTGCCAAAAAGCAACCGTCAGAGACGCCAACCGGCTGGATCAGGACATCGCTCCAGCTCCCTTCGCCTTTACACCTTGGTCTTCAGCGTGTTACCTTAATTGCACGTTACGATCAAATTGAAACTAGAAGACAGGAGTGCATCGGGTTAGTGCTAGCCAGAGAGCAAAAGAAATCCCTCATCGACCAGTACGGAACGCATCCCACCGATACGGGCAGCCCCGAAGTCCAGATCGCGTTGCTTAGCGAGCGCATTGGCCAATTGACGGATCACTTCAAAACGCACCAGAAGGACCATGGCTCGCGCCGCGGTCTTCTCATGCTGGTCAGCAAGCGACGCCGCCTGCTCGACTACCTCAAGCTATACGATTCCGACCGTTACAAGACGGTTGTGCATAAGCTGGGCCTGCGCAAGTAGCTTTCTGCGGGGCCGTTCCCCGGCTCGGGGTGTATTTGCCGGATCGCCATTCGGAATCATCTGGCCGTTGCGCAGTCGGCCATCACGAAACAAGGAAAAAAAGCCGCGAACGGTGTGTTTCCGGCCTCCCAGAACGCTACTGGCTCTTGCCCTTCAACCGTGCCGCCTCTCCAGACGCACGCGCGAGTGTCCTCCTGCCAAAAGGAAGTGAATCATGAAACAAGAAGTCTCGGTTGAACTTGCCGGCGGTAAAACCATCTCTTTTGAAACCGGAAAATTAGCCAAGCAGGCGCACGGTTCGGTCGTTGTCCGCATGGGCGATAACGTCGTTCTGGCCACCGCTACCGCCAATCCCGATCCCCGCGAAGGCGTCGATTTCTTCCCCCTGACCGTCGATTATCGCGAGTACACCTACGCCGGCGGACGCATCCCCGGCGGCTTCATCAAGCGCGAAGGCCGTCCCAGCGAGCGTGAAATCCTCACCAGCCGCCAGATTGACCGACCGGTGCGCCCCCTGTTCCCGGATGGCTTCCGTTGCGAGACCCAGGTCATCGCCTTTGTCCTCTCCGCCGACACCGAGAATGATCCCGATGTGGCTGGCATCAACGGCGCTTCCGCCGCCCTGAGCGTCTCTGACATTCCCTTCGAAGGCCCCATCGGCGCGGTGCGAGTGGGCCTGGTCAACGGCGCCTTCGTGATCAACCCCACCTACAGTGAGATGCGCGAGAGCCTGCTGAATATCATGGTGGTCGGTACCGCCGACGGCATTGTGATGATCGAGTCCGGCGCCAGGGAAGTGAAGGAAGAGACAGTGGTGGACGCGATCGAGTTCGCACACACCGAAATCAAAAAGATTTGCGCCGCCATCAATGACCTGCGTCAGAAAGGCGGCAAGCCCAAGCGCCCGGTCGCTCCTCCCGACTTCGATCAGGCCTACTACGACGATCTGAAGTCGCGGGTCGGCGCCGACCTGAGCGACCGCCTCGACACCCAGAAACATCCCAAGGCGGAAAGCTACACTCTGGTCCGGGAACTCAAGAAACAACTCCAGGCCGCCATTCAGGAAGATGATGAAGCCGCGCAGAAGAAATTCAAGACATACTTCGAGACCCTGCGGGAACGCATTTTCCGCGAGCAGGTTATCAACCACAAGCGCCGTCCCGACGGCCGCGCCTTCGACCAGATCCGCGAGATCTGGATCGAAGTCGGCGTCCTGCCCCGCACCCACGGCTCCGCCATCTTTACCCGTGGCGAAACCCAGGCCTTGGTTACCACCACCCTGGGTACCAGCGACGACATGCAGCGCCTCGAGGTATTCGAAGGCGAAGCCAAGAAGCGCTTCATGCTCCACTATAACTTCCCGCCGTTTTCGGTGGGTGAAGTTGCATTTCTGCGGGGCGCAGGCCGCCGCGAAATCGGCCACGGCGCGTTGGCCGAACGCGCCATCTCGAATGTGCTGCCCGGTGAAGAAAAATGGCCCTATGCCATGCGGGTGGTCTCCGACATCCTGGAGTCGAACGGCTCATCTTCCATGGCCACGGTTTGCGGAGCATCGCTCTCCCTCATGGACGCCGGCGTTCCTCTCAAGTCGCCCGTCGCAGGTGTCGCCATGGGCCTGGTCAAGGAAGGCGAGAACTACGCCATCCTGACCGACATTGCGGGCGCTGAAGACCACTACGGCGACATGGATTTCAAAGTCGCCGGCACCAAGGACGGCATCACCGCCCTGCAGATGGACATCAAGGTCGGAGGCATCACGGCGCAGATCATGCGCGAAGCCCTGGCCCAGGCCCAGCGCGGACGCCTGTTCATCCTGGACAAGATGAACGCGGTCATCTCCGCTCCCCGCGAAAAAGTTTCGTCCTTCGCCCCCCGCATCTACACCCTGCAGATTCCGGTGGACAAGATTCGCGACGTGATTGGGCCGGGCGGCAAGATGATTCGCAGCATCATCGAGCGCACCGGCGTGAAAATCGACGTCGAGGATTCAGGCAAGGTTAACGTAGCCTCGAACGATGAAGCCTCGGCGGCCAAGGCCCTGCAGATCATCGGGGACCTCACGGCTACCGCCGAGATCGGGAAGACTTACCTGGGCACCGTCACCCGCCTGGCGGATTTCGGCGCTTTCGTGGAGATCATTCCTGGCACCGACGGCCTGCTGCACATCAGTGAAGTCGCCGAACATCGCATCAAAGACGTTCGCGACGAGTTGAAAGAAGGCGACCAGGTGCTGGTCAAGGTTCTGGCCGTTGAAGGCAACCGCATCCGTCTGTCTCGTAAAGCCATCCTCAAGGAACAGCGCGCCAAAATGGGGGGTGGCGAGGTCCCGCCCGATGGTGGCGGCTCCGACGTCGGCAGCGAACCGGCTCGCGCAGCAGCCCTGACCATCGAAGGCGGCGCCGACTTCGCCGACGACGAACCCAACTTCAACCGCGACGCCCCTGTCGGCGGAGATCGTGGTCCGGAACGCAGTGGAGATCGCGGCCCGGATCGGGGCGGCGACCGCGGACGTCGCCCGGGCGGTGGAGGCGGCGGCCGAGGACGTGGCCGCGGCGGCCCCGGCCGCGGTGGCCGCGGCGGTTTCGGCGGTGGCGGACACGGCGGAGGTCGTCACTAAAACGCTCCTCGTGTGGCGCGGGCGCCCTCGCCCGCGTACCCCATATCTCAAACAAGGCCGCGCAAAAAATCGCGGCCTTTTTCTTACCACGACTCACGTGGGGCCGGATGTCTCACCCACCCAGCCGAGCGCAGCTCGGCCATTTTCCGGTAACTGGGTTCGAAGGGATAAAGGGGAATCGGGAAGCAGCCCTTAGCGAACCGGAACCGTCAGCCGGGAGGACGAAACCGGCTGCCCGCTGCCAGTAACGGAAAATGAGTCCAGGTAGGCCGTTGTGCCATGCGAGGAATTGTCGCCACCGATCTGGAAGTTCACCACTTGCAGTCCAGGTGGATACCAGCGCAAAGGGAAATTACTCGGGCCCGATGCGTCATTGAAGGTCTGCACGTTGCCATCGAAGCTCACCGAATCGTAGGTCACCACGCCGGTTTCATCCCGATGAAATTGAAGCACCAGATGGTGCCAGCTGTTGGCCGTCCACTCGAATCGGCTGCAGGTCGGATTCGACGTGTTCCAACGTGCCTTCCCTCCCTGGATCGTTGTGTATTTCCATCTCCCCAGGCGGAAGGAGCACTGCGTGCCAAAGATGATGGTCTCACGGTTAGGCAACACCTGATTGAAGTCAAACTCCAGGTTGTTCACATGCGAGAGGTCGGTGATGTACCACCACACATCGTAGGTGAAATAGGTGGAGGTGGTATCGAGCGCTCCCAGCGGGGTGCTGCAGCGCTCGCCGCCGTATGGGCCCCATGACACATCGAAGCGCCGCGCCTGCCCATCTTTGGAGGGACTATCGACGAGACCTGTGTTCGCTTCCGAATATCCGCGTGTCCCCGCGTCATGCTTGCACCGCCACGAAGAACGCGAATCAATATCTGAAACCGTTCCCGCCACTCCCGCCACCGAGGTAAAGATGACCGATAAAATTAAAACAATCTTCCACATCGAACTTACTTTACCACCATGCAACCCACGAGGGGCGGGTGCCCCCACCCGCCCAGCCGAGCAAGCTCGGCAGGTTACCGAAAGGCGTATCCTGACCTATGGACAAAAAGGAAATCGAATCCTCGAAGCTGACCGCCCGATTCCTGATCTGGATTACCGGATTCCTGATCGTACTATTCGCCCTGATCGCCCATTTCGTGTGGAAAGTTTTTTGGCGGGCAGAACAGGGAAGCGGCACTTACTCCGCGAGCAGCGCACTTCGATGGACCCGCGGGCTGCCCCACCCTTCGTGGTTTTCGAAGGGTGGGAACCACTGACCCCGATCAACAGATTCGTCCTTGTCGACCTGGATATGCGGTTTACGCACGGATAAGCTCTTCAGGAGTGGCCGCGGAATCAAAAGTCTTCCAGACAACAAATTTCGAGATGGGAAAGGGCTCAGTCGCTCGCTCATTCCCAAAAGACGCGAATCAGTGGAGCACCCTGCTTCATCGCCCGCCGCAACTCAGGGGTTGACTCGTTCCTTCTCCCCCGCCGCCTTCCACTCCGCCGCCAGTGCCTGAAACTCCGCCTGTCCCTGCAAAGCCTGAAACTCACCTGCACTCAACGCCGACGCATCATGGAACCCTCCGGCTAGCGCCAGCCGCAGCTCCGCCAGCGTGTTTTTCTTGTTGCCCAGCATGGCGTAGGCCCGTGCCCTCTGGTAGTGTGCGAAGGCAGGATTCGCCGATCCCACCCCAGCCAGATCAAAATAGATCAACGCCGCCCGGTAGTTCTTGTCTTCCATGCTGTGTTGGCCGGATTCATACGCTGCAATCACCAATCCTCCCAGTGCCCGCCGCATCGCCAGTACTTTCAGATCATCCGGCTTCGGGTCATCATCTGCGCGCTTCTTGAGATCGGCCAGCTCGTGGCGGAGAGCGTTCACGTCAACGTTGTCACTCTCATCCGATCCAATGGCCTCCATTTGCGCGGCAAAAGGATCACTGATCCGCGCCTGCTGCTCCAGGGCCGATGCCTCCTGCTTTTCCTCGGCTCGCACCGCCTTTTTCTTGCCCAGTTCAGCCAACGACGCTTCGGCAGAACTGACGTCCGTCAGGCCTTTAAAATCCCGCACCAGTAACTGGTATTCCCGCACTGCCGCCAGCAAATTGTTCTTCGCCTGCAAGTCACGGGCCCGGGCGAGTTCTCCGTCCGCGGTTTGTTGCATGCGCGCCGGATTGCGTGCCAAACTTCCTGCGGCCATGGCCCGAATGTCCATCCAGTCAAGCGCCTCCAGCCACACCTCCGGCGGCGCCCATCCATGCTGGCCATCAAAGATGCGAATCCGGTAGACCGCCCCTGCCTCTTCCAGCCTTTTCCGCA